>OFMU01000009.1_pt1 | contig 225269 bp, 238 predicted proteins | sample 1541861 | NCBI WGS metagenome assembly OFMU01 (sample SAMN04209238, study PRJEB22552) | human gut metagenome | biome: gut; material: feces | host: Homo sapiens | place: USA: Oklahoma
AATGTAGAAGAATGTACTTAAACTTCTATATTGTTCTACATTTTATATAGCAGAACATAACATTATTTTAAACGCTAAAGCTAAAGATTTTTCGGCTGTTTCACAAGGATCGGCGGCTTTTTTGAAATATGTAGATACAGATGTTCCGACGAGTGCTCTTACATGTAAGATAGCTGATGATATTGTTATTTTGAAAACTAACACGCAAAAGGAAGGTGATTATATGTTCTATGAATTAGAATTTCGTTCACGCCTTGCTAGGGAAACAAAGAAAGTAAGTAAAGAGGTACGAGAAAAAGGTCTAGCCGAAGGGCGAAAGGAAGGTAGAAAAGAAGGCCTCACCGAGGGATGGGCCAAAGGTGAAAAAAGAGTTGTTTGTGATATGATCAGTCGCCTGACTGCTAAAGGATATTCCAAACAAGATGTCATTACTACGGTTACAGAATTGACTCATTTTACAGCAGAAGAAGCTATTGTGCTTTATGACAAGTTATTTGTAAAGTGATCGAAAAAGGCTCACGGTGAAAAGTTTTCAGCGTGGGTCTTTTTGACTTGTTAGTAAGTTATTCATTTGGTGCTTCGTAAATATTACTTTGACTTTCAGCACTTGAATCAGAAGCAGGATGTGTTTGCTTTTGAGACTGGGTGACCGGAGCAAGTGCATCATTGAGACGCCCGATCGGATCATAAGCCCACAAGAAGAGGCTGACGACCACTAAGTTGAATAACGTAAAAGCTAACCACCAGTTGAATAAGGCATGCATAATACCATTAGTCGTAGCTTTTGCCTTGAGATAGGCGTGTCTGTATGGATCGTTTTCTGGTTCCATTTTAGCCATCCTTTCTTAGTGTGTTATAAAGTTATTTTTACTTAAAAATAGATTTTTTGCAACTAAGATCATCAATTTTATTCAGCCTGATAGACATCACTTGTATCAGTACTATCTTCTGTAGTTTCGGGTGTGGTGGAATGTTGCTGTTGGGGTCGTGTTTGCTGGACAGTTGTGTTGATCGTTTCGGTTATCCGTCCAACAGGGTCAATGATGATCCAGAAAAACCATAGCATCAAACAAGTGATAATAATATGAAAGAGACCAAAGATCAAATACCAAATAAAAGCTGAACATAAAATACCATTAGTCGTTGCTTTGGATTTCAAATAACGGTCTCTATAAGGGTCGATATCTCTTTTCATAATGATCATCCTTTCTATATATGATGCAGTATCCTATTTTTCTCCACACTTCTATAAAAAAACCTCCGCAAGGGGAGTGCGGAGGAAAAAAGGAGTATGTTTACCTAGTAGCAAGGGGGGGCTGACTAGGTAATGTTTCAGCTATAGGACTACACCTGTGTGATGTTTTGCTTTAGCTTATGGTTACAGTATAGGCGCTTAAGCTAAAGAAAAAGTAATCGTTTTCTTAAGGATTAGATACAAAATACTTAAAAATATATAAACAATAAATTTTTATACTAAATTTATTGAAATAAATATCTGATAAGTATTTTATTTGATGATAGCCCAACTTTACCAATCAGTTTTAAAAGCTGTAACGTATGCTACCATTAGCTCGTGTCGCTCTTGGGCGATCGCTTTAGCTTCGGCAGTGTTTAACATGTCTTTGATCTTGAACAGCTTTTCGTAAAAGTGGTTGATGATCGTTTCATTTGAAAGATCACGGTAAGCCGTTTTATCGAGTTTTTCTCGGGGTGGCATCGCGGGATCGTAGAGTTTTTCTTCATGACGTGCACCATAGTAAATGGCGCGAGCGATCCCGATCGCATCTAACCAATCGGCATCTTGGACGATCTGACCTTCGAGACTAGGCTCTTGTTTGCCAGCTAAAGAGTGAGAAAATGACATCTTACTGATGATCTCCATGATGTGGTCTTGGTCACTTTGACTCACCTCCAAAGCTTGCATTTGTGCAATAACGCTGGCTTTAGCTTGGTCAATGTTAGTAAATAATTTTTCATCGACAACATCATGTAATAAGGCAGCAGCTTGGACCACAAAGCTATTACCGCCGAGTTTTTCATTTAGGTTACGGGCCATCTTGACAACGCGCTCAATGTGCGCCATGTCGTGACCGGTGTGATCGTGAGAAAGCTTTTCATAAGTGTAGGCATGAAGCTGTGCCAATTGTTGTGTTTGATCCATTTGAACGACCTCGTTTATTTTTTAGTAAAACTATGCTTGATAAACTCGAATAAGAAATCTAAGCTATATGGAGTGAAGAAGGCATCTGAACTCAAGGTCGCCCCCTCAAAGTTGAATAATGAAACTTCACTTCCACGCGCTTGGATGGTTGTTAAGAGCTCAGTGGCTTGTTTATCGGTCAGCGTATGGTCAGCTGTACCGTTTAAGATCAAGATCGGTGGTAATTTTTGGCTATTTTGTAAGAGCAATTCACTGAGAAACGGTCCTGAAAAAGGGTGCGGTGTCAGTGACGTTTCCAATAGTAATCCGCCCTTATAGCGTAAAGGAGAACGTCTGACATCTTCATCATTTGACCGTTGTTGACCTTGGTCTAAGATGCTCAAACTGCTCAAATATCCCCCTAGACCTTCGCCAAATAGTAAATAGCGGTAAGGATCAAGACCGTATTTGAAGGCATGATCAAGCAAAAAGTGAGTGGCTGAGTGGATATCTTTGACCATGGCGGTGACGTCAGCAGTGGTACGGTATGAAACTAAAGCTACAGCATAGCCACGTTTGGCGATCTCGAGCATTTGCGCAAACCGTTCATCGATCTTGACCATATTATGTTCATCGATATCAGGAACATAGATGAGTAGGGGAAAATGAGCTTTAACGTTTGGGGGAATAGGGGGAGTGATGAGATTTAACGTTAAGGGACATCCGTCTTTAAAGGCATAGACAAGATTGGTCTGGATCTTAGGGTAGCGTGGGACAAGTGGTTCATTGAAATTGATGATACTATTTTGTTCCATATTAAAATCCTCCAAATTTAAGCTTGATTTGCGGGGGCGAGACTTGTATTTCCGCATTAAATAAATTACTATTATAATAGCACGTGAAACATATAAATTAAACAATGTTTCACAATTAGATCAGATAAGGGGAACAAATGACACCAGAAGAATTTAGAACGGCATTGGCGAAGCGGGGAGTGGAACTTTCTGATGAGCAAATGCAACAATTTCAAACCTACTACGAATTTTTAGTTGCTACAAATGAACACGTCAACTTGACTGCGATCACCAAACAAGAAGAGGTCTATTTAAAGCACTTCTATGATTCACTTTTACCGGCGCTTGAAGTCAAAGATATTCAAACACGTGCTTTAAGTATTTGTGATGTTGGTGCGGGGGCGGGGTTCCCATCGATCCCACTTAAGATCGCATTTCCGAATTTGAAGGTCACGATCGTTGATTCTTTGAATAAACGGATCAAATTTTTAGAGGAATTATCCCAAAAATTAAACTTAACAGATACGCATTTTTATCATGCTCGGGCGGAAGAATTTGCCGGTAAAAAGAGTGAATTCCGTGAAAGTTTTGATGTCGTAACGGCGCGGGCTGTCGCGCGTTTATCGGTCCTAAGCGAGTTTTGCTTACCATTGGCCAAGTTAAATGGGCGTTTTATCGCATTAAAGGCGCAAAAAGCCAATGAAGAATTAGCGGATGCTAAGTATGCAGTGGCTACACTTGGTGGTAAAATTGAGGAAGATATTCAGACCGCTTTGCCTAAGAGTGATGAGACACGGCATATCATCGTGATCTCGAAGAAAAAACCAACGCCAAATAAATATCCGCGCAAGCCAGGCACACCAGCTAAGCAGCCTTTACAGGCGCCCCAAGGGAGGAAATAAAAATGGCATTTTCATTTTTTAAGAAGAACAAGGAAGAAGAACCAAACGACAAAAATCGGGTCCAAGAGATCGAATTGAGCAAGATCGTGCCGAACCAAAACCAACCACGGACGATCTTTAGTGAAGAAAGCATCGCTGAATTGGCAGATACGATCTATGATCACGGCTTGTTGCAACCGATCGTTTTGCGCAAGTTAGGTGATGATCAATATGAGATCATTGCTGGTGAAAGACGTTTTCGGGCGGTAACTAAGCTCGGTTATGAAAAAGTTCCAGCGATCGTACGTGAGATGAGTGATGCTGAATCAGCTTCTTTAGCGATCATCGAAAACTTACAACGTGAAGGCTTAACTGCAGTTGAAGAAGCTAAAGCCTATGCTCATTTGATGCAATTAAACGAATTGACGCAAAAACATTTAGCTAAAGAAATGGGTAAGAGCCAAGGGTTTGTGGCGAACAAATTACGCTTGTTGAAGTTACCAACGCAAGTCCAAGATGCGATCTTAGACCGTTCGATCACTGAACGCCATGGTCGGAGTTTGTTGACGGTCGAAGATGAAGCTACCCAATTAGAATTATTAGCTCAGATCAAGGAAAATGATTGGTCAGTTAAAGAAACAGAAGCTGCGATCGCGGCCTTGAACCAACCAAAACCAGAAAAGAAGAAAAAAACTAAGACGACCACAAAGAACGTGGCACCTAACCAAAAAGTTGCTGTCAACACTGTGAAAAAAGCGGTCCAAATGGTTGAAAAATCAGGTGTTAAAGTTAACGTGACCGAAGAAGATACAAAAGAGTTCTATCGCATCATTATTGATATTCCAGTCGCTAAAGACTAGGGGGGATAATTTTGGGAAGAGTTATTGCATTAGCAAATCAAAAAGGTGGCGTTGGTAAAACGACCACCAGTGTTAATTTGGCTGCCAGCCTTGCTGACCTCGGGCAAAAAGTGTTATTGATCGACATGGATGCCCAGGGAAATGCAACGAGCGGTATCGGGATCGATAAAGGACAGATCAAACAAGATATTTATGACGTATTAGTCAATGAAGTCGAGCTAGAAGATGTGATTCTACATACCAAACGCGATAAGTTAGACGTTGTTCCAGCCACGATCCGGTTATCTGGAGCTGAGATCGAGTTGGCCTCACAGTTTGCGCGTGAGAAACGTTTGGCTGATGCTTTGGTCTTGATCAGGGATGAATATGATTTTATCTTGTTGGATTGTCCGCCTTCACTGGGCTTATTGACGATCAATGCCTTTACGACCTGTGATTCGATCTTGATCCCTGTTCAAAGTGAGTACTATGCTTTAGAAGGCTTGAACCAATTAGTCAACACGATCAAATTAGTGCAAAAACACTTCAATCCTACTCTAAAGATCGAGGGTGTTTTGATGACAATGCTTGATTCTAGAACTAATCTAGGCAATCAAGTCGTTGCTGAAGTGAAAAATTTCTTTGGTGACACAGTTTATCAAACGGTGATTCCTCGGAATATCAAGTTATCAGAAGCTCCAAGTTACGGAATGGCGATCGTTGACTACGATCCAAGATCTAAGGGAGCATTAGCTTATGAAGCTTTGGCAAAGGAGGTTTTGGCGACTGATGCCAAATAAGAAAAACAAAGCCTTAGGGCGCGGGCTAGAAGCTTTATTTTCGACTTTTGAAGAGGATGCTCAAGCCGAAGAAACTGTGGTCGAACTAAAGATCGATGAGATCCGGTCAAATCCTTATCAACCACGAAAGATCTTTGACGAAGCTGGTTTGGCAGAACTAGCTGAGTCGATCAAACAACAAGGTGTCTTTCAACCGATCATCGTGCGTTCGTCAAGTGTAATGGGCTACGAATTGATTGCGGGCGAAAGAAGATACCGTGCTTCCAAGCTAGCTGGCAAAAAAACGATCCCAGCGATCGTGCGTCAACTAGATGAAGAAGAGATGATGGAGATCGCGGTGCTAGAAAATCTTCAGCGCGAAGATCTCACACCTTTGGAAGAAGCGCAAGCCTACAACACGCTGATGGAAAACTTGCATTTGACCCAAGCTCAAGTTTCCGAGCGCTTAGGGAAGTCACGGCCTTATATCGCTAACTATCTACGGTTGTTGAGCTTACCAAAAGAGGTCAAGGAAATGTTGCAAGAAGGTCAATTGTCGATGGGCCAAGCGCGGACCTTGTTATCATTAAAAGACAAGAAGAATTTAGTTCAGTTAGCTAAAAAGACGGTCAAAGAAAATCTGACCGTCCGCCAATTGGAACAATTAGTCAGTGAACTAAATGGTGAGAAACACCATAAAAAAGCTGCTAAAAGAAAAGTTGCTTTGGATCCACATTTGCAGAAGAGTGAAGACCTATTAAAGGAGCGCTTTGGGACAAATGTTGCGATCAAAAGCACTGCACGCTCAAAAAAGGGCAAGATCGAAATTTCGTATTTATCAATGGATGATTTGAACCGCATTTTGGATATTTTAGATATTCATTTAGATTAAGTGAGGGATGCTTATGTATGAATTGCATGATATCGTTGAAATGAAGAAGGCTCACCCCTGTGGCGTCAATCGCTGGGAGATCATTCGCATGGGGATGGACATCAAGATCCAATGCACCGGCTGCAAACGTTTGATCATGATGCCACGTAAAGAGTTCGATAAGAAGATGAAGAAAGTTTTAGAAAAAGCCGGGGAATAATTTTTTAAGAAAGAGTGGAAAACAAATGGCATTAACAGCAGGTATCGTCGGGTTGCCAAACGTCGGCAAGTCAACACTATTTAACGCGATCACAAAGGCAGGCGCTGAAATGGCGAACTATCCTTTTGCAACGATCGACCCCAACGTCGGGATGGTGGAAGTTCCAGATCCACGTTTAGCACGGATCGATGAGATCATTCCCGCTAAAAAGATCGTACACACGACCTTTGAATTTACTGATATTGCTGGGATCGTTAAGGGTGCTAGCAAGGGTGAAGGACTAGGTAACAAGTTCTTGGAAAACATTCGCCAAGTGGATGCGATCGTGCATGTCGTGCGGGCTTTTGATGATGAAAACATCACCCACGTGGCTAATAAAGTCGATCCTTTGGAAGATATCCAAACGATCAATTTAGAATTAGTCTTAGCCGATCTTGATTCGGTCAACAAACGCTATGCCCGCGTAGAAAAAGTAGCACGTACTAAGGATAAAGATGCAGTGGCTGAATTTGAAGTCTTAAAGAAGATCAAACCAGCTTTGGAAGCAGAACAACCAGTGCGTTCGCTTGAATTCAACGAAGATGAACAAAAGATCGTTAAGGGCTTGTTCTTGTTGACTTCTAAGCCTGTGCTTTACGTGGCAAATATTGCCGAAGAAGATATGGCAGATCCAGAAAGCTCTAAGTACTACCAACAGATCAAAGAATTTGCGGAAAATGAAGGCTCGCAAGCTTTGGCTGTTTGTGCCCGAACTGAAGAAGAGATCGCTGAAATGGATGATGACGAAAAGCAAGAATTCTTGGAAATGGAAGGTGTCGAAGAATCTGGGCTTGACCGCTTGATCCGTGCTTCTTACAAATTACTTGGCTTAGCAACCTTCTTTACTGCTGGTGGTAAGGAAACTAGAGCTTGGACTTTTAAACAAGGAATGAAAGCTCCACAAGTTGCTGGTGTGATCCACTCTGACTTTGAACGTGGCTTTATCCGCGCTGAAACGGTCTCATTTGCTGACCTAGATAAGTATGGTAGCATGCAAGCTGTTAAAGAAGCAGGTCGCTTGCGCCTCGAAGGTAAAGCATATGAAGTTCAAGATGGTGACATCATCGAATTTAGATTTAACGTTTAAGCGATAGGGGGAAAAGTTCATGGTAGAAAGTAAACGCAATGAAAAAGCAGGGCAACAGCAACAAGCACGTGCCAAAGAAGTTGAAGTGACGATGCGTGATGGGAAATTTTCCGGTCTGACCAAGCGTAATGAAGATTATCTTTTCCACTTGGATAAGGCTTTGACCGAAAAAAATTATGATCCGGAACAAAAAGAACAAGTTTTAAACGAAATGTATCAAGAATTAAAGGAGAAACAAAAGCAAGGTATTGTGGCAACTAAGCTCTATGGTACGGTCACCGAAAAAGCTGAATTGATCATCAATGGGCCGAAAAAGTCAGAAGCTCCTACTGAACTACCTAAGTTTTGGATCTTAGCTTTAGATAACGGCTTGATCATGTTCATCATGTTCTGTATCATGTATACCTTATTAGGCGTCTTTTCACCACGACAAGCTGATGTCAGTGGTGGCTGGATCACCTTGTTAGCAACTTCAACGATCGCTGGGGTCGGCTTAGCGTTCTTCTATCGTAGTATGCTATCAGCCCGCAAAGAAAAGGGTAAAAAGCGTTGGATCAAGACTTTGCTGATCACATTAGAATTGATCTTGATCTGGATCGTTGCCTTTGGGATCATCAGCTTTATCCCAGTTTCGATCAACCGGACGATGGAACCGATCGTCTATGCTATCTTAGCCGGTCTAGGTTACCTAGTAAGACGCTACTTGAAGAAGAAATACAATTTCAGAAGTGTAATGTTCTAGCAAAAAATACGGTCAGCGCCGTATAAATAGCGCGGGCACCACTATGATACATTTTTGCATCATAGTGGTGCCCGCGCTATTTTTGTTGACAAGTTTGCTAAAAGGGCTATGATGAAGACAAAATATTTAGGGGATAATTTTCGCTTTTTAGTGTATTTTTTATCACTTATTTAGCAAACTGCTAGCGACTAAGATCAAGTAAATATTTTGTAGAAAAAATGCCACAGCTAAAAAAACAATCAAAATATCAGCAAGTAAAGTTAGTTGATGTAAAGCTTATTTTGAAAAATGGCCAGACAATCCCGATAAGTAAAGAAAAATTAGAAAAGCTCATCAATGAAAATCATAACGTAGCTAACTGGTTCGATGAAAAAGGTCAGCTTAGATATTCACATCATAAAGTGACAGTTTCCAAAACACGGGCCACGTTTGAAACAAAAGTGGCAAAAGCTGATACGAATTTAGCCACTTGCTTAGCTAAGATACGTGGACTGCGCAAGAAGTATGGACATAAATATAGCGTTAAAGGTGGCAAGATCAAACTAGATGCAGCTTTGGCTTATACGCTAAAAATTGCGATCGAAGACCACGGCCAAGCTGGGATCGAAGTGCTCGAACAGACGCAAAAACAGATCGAGGCGAAGTTAGAAGCCAATTGGAATGAGACTTTGCAGATGGCGCGCCAGATCGGGACTGATCTCACGGAAGAAGAAATACTGGCGGTCTTGTATTATGCCGGAGCTGATAAGGAAAGCTTATATACCAAGCCAGTTGAGAAACTAAACGAGCAATTAAAACCACTAAAGCAGCTAAAAGAAGATCTAGCTGACTTTGATACGGCATTTGACAAGAGTATCAAAAAACGGATCGCTGATGATCAAGAATTAGCGGGAGAATTTGGGCTATGATGATGAAATCTGTTTGCTTTTGTCCGTTTATGTTATAGTTGAATTATCATAAAATTAGGGGCTAAGGCGATGTTAAAAAAAGAACGTTTGTTAAAAATTTTAGAGATCGTTGATCAACAAGAGATCGTTACGGTAAATGAACTGATCAATACGCTAGGTGTTTCAGATATGACGATCCGGCGTGACCTAGATGAACTCGATAAGAGCGGTAAGTTGATCCGCTTACATGGAGGCGCTCAAAAGATCGCTAATATTGAAGAGGTCGAACTCTCGCGTAATCAGAAAAAAGAGATCCATTTGGTCGAAAAACAAGAAGTTGCTAAACTAGCTGCGCAAAAGATCAAACCTGGTGACATGATCTATATTGGAGCTGGTACGACTCTTGAATTGATCGTAAATTATGTTGAAAAGCCAGAAACTTTGCGGGTCGTGACCAATAGTTTACCGGTCTTTGAAGCTTGGCAAAAGACCGAAGCTGAATTGATCTTAGTTGGAGGCAATTATCGGCGGCATTCGGGAGAATTTATCGGTGGCTTAACGATCAAATTACTCGAAGATCTCAAGTTTACCAAGGCGTTTGTAGGTGTCAATGGGGTCAATAATGATAACATGATGGCAGCTAACACCGAAGAAGGGCAAGCTGAGGCACTTGGTTTGAATAATGCCCAAGAAAGATATGTTGTAATGGATAAATACAAGTTTAATCGTAATGATTTTTATAACTTTTATAGTCTCTATAATGTCGATGCCCTCTTGACTAATAGTTCAGTAGCACCAGATACTTTAGAGCATTACCAAACATATACAAAGATCGAAAATTGAGATGCGGTCAGCGCCCAAATGGCATTCCACACGCTACAACTGACGCCTAAACAAGCTAGTGTTCCACAATATTTACTCGACAAACATTATTATCGCAAACATGGGGCCAATGCTTATTACGGCCAAAGATGATCAAAGAAAGCTGGCTACGAAATAGCCGGCTTTTTTTATGCCGAAAAAGAAAGCGCTTATATTTTAAATTTGATTGAATAAAAAGATTATACTATTATAAAGTTAGGTAAATTTTTAATGGGGTGAGCTTATGGAAAAAATTATGATCATCAACTCGGGGAGCTCGAGTTTAAAGTTTAAATTATTTAACAATGAAACACATGAAACCTTGGCAAGTGGGATCATCGAACGGATCGGGATCCACGGCTCAAAGATCAAGGTGAAATATGGTGATGGACAAAAGTATGAACTAGACCATGAGATCACCAACCATTTACAAGGGATCGAACTTTTACTAAATGTCTTAAAAGAATTAAACTTGATCGCGGATCTAAGCGGGATCAAAGGTATCGGACACCGGGTCGTGGCTGGGGGCGAATATTTCAGCCAACCAGTGGTCGTCGATAATGATGTTATCGCTAAGATCAAAGAATTAGCGGAATTAGCACCATTGCACAACCCAGCCAACTTAAACGGGATCAAAGCATTTCGTAAATACCTGCCTAATGCTTTATCCGTAGCTGTCTTTGATACAGCATTCCATCAAACATTACCACAAGAAAATTATATGTACAGTACACCATACGAATGGTATGAAAAATATGGGGTTCGACGTTATGGCGCTCATGGGATCAGTCATGAATACGTGGCTCGTAAAGCAGCTGAATTGATGGGGCGTCCTTTTGAAGACCTCAAATTGATCACTTGTCATTTGGGCGCAGGGGCCTCGATCACGGCTGTTAAGCATGGACGCTCATTTGACACTTCGATGGGCTTTACCCCACTCAGCGGTATCCAAATGGCAACTCGCGCAGGGGATGTCGATATTTCTCTGGCCAACTACATCATGAAGAAATTAAATGTCCAATCGATGTCCGATATGGTGTATCTACTGAATGAAAAATCCGGTTTCTTGGGCGTTTCTGGAGTTTCAGCTGATATGCGAGACGTCGAAGATGCCGCTGCTGCTGGCAACAAGCGCGCTGAATTAGCGGTCAAATTATTCTATAACAGCATTTTACGCTATGTCGGTCAGTATATCACCGAAATGGGCGGTGTTGATGGGATCGTCTTTACTGGGGGAATCGGAGAAAATTCACCTGAGACAAGTGAAGAGATCATGAAACGCTTAGCCTATATGGGCGTAACAATCAATGAAGCTGAAAATAAAAAGCGTGGGGCTGAAACGATCATCTCGGGGCCCGATTCGACGGTGACCGTAATGCGGATCCCAACTGATGAGGAATACATGATCGCCCAACATGTGTGGGAACTTTTAGGAGAATAGGAAAAAGGTGAGTCAGTTTGGCTCACTTTTTCAAGTGTTTTTGCATGACAATTATTTAAGAGAGTGTTAAAATCGGTAACCGATATTAAAATTTTTTAAGGTGGTTTTTCGTTATGCAAACAAAACATCGTGCATTCGACTGGTTTAGTTTGATCGTCGGGATCGTTTTTGTGATCGCCGGGATCGCATCATACATGAACCCCGATGATACTTTGAAATTTATTTCGATCTGCATTGGGATCGGTGCTTTAGTCAAGGGCTTTTATGAATTATGGTTCCGACGTGGGATCGGTAATTTATTTGGTGAAAGCTCGGGTTGGTTGCTCTTTATGGGGATCGTTGACATCATCTTGGGTCTCTTGTTTATCTTCAGAGTAGCTTCGGGTATCATTGTGATCGCCTATATCTTTGCCTTTTGGTTCATCTTTGATTCGATCGCTGAAATTGCTACAGCTGGCTATTTTAAGCAATTGAACCGAGGCTATTACATTTTGAACTTGATCTTAAACATCATTGCTTTGTTCATCGGGTTTGTCTTATTGTTCAACCCCTTGATCGCAGCTACAACATTGGTCTTGATCATCGCCTTTTATTTGATCTTGATCGGGGTCATTAAGATCATTCAAGCATTCTAAATTAATTGAAGCGCAAAGCGGACTTAGCAATGACTGAGTCCGCTTTTTTAGTGAGGTATACATGGAAAAAATAGAAAAACTGCCCCAACAGATCGAAGTTCGTGGGGGCAAAGTGCATAATTTAAAAAATATCGATATTGATATTCCATTACATCAATTTGTGGCGATCTCGGGTCTTTCGGGTTCGGGAAAGAGTTCACTTGCGATGGGGATCTTATATGAAGAAGGTTCACGGCGCTATTTAGAAGCCCTTTCGACCTATACTAGAAGACGACTCAAGACCGGAAATAAAGCTAACGTCGAAAGTGTCAAACATATCCCATCAGCATTAGCCTTACGCCAACGTCCCGCGATCCCATCTGAACGGGCAACAGTGGGGACGATGAGTGAATTGCTAAATGTGATCCGCTTAGTCTTTTCGCGCTTAGGGCGACCTGTTTGTCCCAATGGGCACGCGTTTGGTCCGAATCTGAAAGTTGCCCAAGCGATGAGTAAGTCCGGTGAAGAGATGGGGTTACTGACATGTCCTACTTGTGGAGTGGAGTTTTATGCCTATGGTGCAGAAGATTTTGCTTTTAATTCGACGGGGGCATGTGAAACTTGTCAGGGGACAGGAAATGTGCGCCAGTTAGATGAAAGTAAGTTGATCGCCGATGAAGAGTTATCGTTGGCAGATGGAGCAGTTGCTTCTTGGCGCTTACCGGGGTGTAACTTCATGCCTAGTGTGGCTGAACAAGCAGGGGTCCGGATCAATGTGCCTTTTAAAGAATTGACAGCTAAAGAAAAAGATTTTGTGTTAAATGGACCCCAAAAGAAGTTCAAGATGGATTTTTGCACAAGTACTGGCCGGGTCTTTCATGATTTCAATGTTTTGTATGAAAATGCCCATCAGGCTGTTTTAGAATCGGCGAAAACCAGTAAAAGTGAACGGGCGCAAAAAAAGATCAGTGAATTTTTCCATTATTCGACTTGCCCGACCTGTCATGGAACGCGACTCAAGCCAGAATTGTTGCGTCAAAAAGCAGGTGGATTAAATATTGCTGAAGTTACCGAACTTAGCTTACACGCTTTAGCAGAATGGAAAATGCAAGTCTTAAAAACATTGCCAGCTGAGATGGATACCATGGCACAGGCGATCTTTGCTGAATTTGATGATGATCTCAAACCTTTATTAGAACTAGGTTTGGATTATTTAACACTAGCTCGCAATGGTAACACGCTTTCGACAGGTGAGTTGCAACGGATCCAGTTGGCTAGGACTCTTCGCACAGAAACGACGGGGGTCTTATATGTTTTAGATGAACCGTCGATCGGGTTACATCCTGATAATATAAATGGTTTGTTGAATGTCTTTAAACAATTAGTTGCTCAAGGCAATTCGCTGGTCGTTGTCGATCACAATGTTGATATCGTCAGAGCAGCTGATCATATTATTGAGATCGGGCCTGGTTCGGGGGATAATGGGGGCCAGATCATTGCCACTGGGACTCCAGCGCAATTAGCTAAAAATAAAAATTCGTTGATCGGACCGTATTTGAATGGGACCGCTGAGTTGATAGCTCGTCCGATCCAGCCAGTGGATACAGCTAAAATTACGATCGCTGTGAGCGAGCACTATAATTTACATGATGTCAAAGTTGATCTACCACTTAATCGTTTGACCGCTGTCACAGGCTTTTCCGGAGCAGGGAAGACCAGTTTGATCTTAGACTCCTTAGTGCCAGCGATCAAGGCCAAAGCTAAGGGAGAAGGCTTACCGGCACAAGTGAGCGAGCTTGATTCACCGCTAAAAGATGTTGTCAGCGTCGATGCGAGTCCGATCGGTAAGACTACCCGTTCGACGACAGCAACCTATACGAGCATCATGGACAATTTGCGGAAGTTGTTTGCTAAACAACCACTGGCTAAAGAACGCCACTATACGCCGAGTTATTTTTCCTATAACAATAAGCAAGGTGGCTGTCCTGAGTGTGGTGGAACTGGGGTCGTGACCTTAGATGTCCAATATTTACCTGATATGGAACAGACATGTCCACTGTGTGCCGGGAAACGTTTCCGCCCTGAGATCCAAGCGGTCAAATGGAATGGTTATTCGATCGTGGATATTTTAGATATGGATGTTGATCAAGCTCTGAACGTATTTAAAGCTGAGCCTAAGATCTTACGGGAGTTAGAGTTATTAAAAGAAGTTGGGCTGAGTTATCTGCATTTAGGTGAAAGTACGCCGAGCCTTTCTGGTGGTGAAGCGCAACGTTTGAAATTGGTAAAGCACTTGGATCATAAGCAAGAAACAACGCTCTTTGTCTTTGATGAGCCGACGATCGGGTTGCACCCATTAGATGTGAAAGTCTTGCTTCAAGTCATGCAAAAACTCATCGATCAAGGTGCGACGATCATTACGATCACGCACGATCTGAATTTGATCGTCAATGCTGACTATATCTTAGATCTTGGACCACGCGGCGGAAAACATGGCGGTAAGGTCGTTTTCAGCGGTACAGTATCAGAATTATTGGCTCACCCGACAAGTTTGACTGCCAAAGCCCTAGCGAAGTATTGGCAACGATTCGAACGATAAAAGTTGATAAATACAGAAGACTACTAGAGTTTAGCTTGAAAATTCTAGTAGTCTTTTTATTAAATGTGAAATGATTTAACAACTGATAGGACACTAAAAAGTTACTAATAGGGATGTTATCTTAGCAGGATAAGTCATTGAAGAACTAGCATAGGTCCATGAATATCTGCTATTTTAGTGGAAAAATTACCATTATAGCACCAGTTCGTTATACTTGAGCCTTTCTTATCTTAGGTCCAAAATAGGCTCAAAAGGGGATGAGGAAATGAATGATCAGGAAAAAGATCTTCCAAATTGGGAACAGGCAACTTTCAAAAATAGCGTGATTTTTGCGTGGATCGTTTCAGAACATCCAGAAGTTTGTCTTGAATTACTTCAGTTGATCTTACCCGAGTTAGCGGTTACTGAGATCTTTGAAGTCATAAGTGAATATACCCAAAAAGCTAGCCTTAAAAATCATGGAGTTCGCTTTGATGTCTATACTGAAGATGATCGTGGGCGGATGTTTGATCTTGAAATGCAAGTCGTTGATCAACATGATCTAAGTAAACGGATCTCTTACTACCAAAGTAATTTGGTGCGACGGGCACTAGCTTCGGGATGTGCCTACAATGAAAAGGCTGATACCTATGTGATATTCATTTGTGACTTTGATTACGGTCGCTCTGGTTTACCTTTATACTCGACAAAGATGATTTTACATGAAAATCGCAAGGTACTGGATACAGGTGTCCATAATATCATTTTGAACATTAAATCTAACAAATTGTCATTAGTATCGAAGCGATTAGCTGCATTCTTGAATTACTTAGCTAGTTCCAAAGTGATTGATGATTTTACTCGAAAACTGGATGAGTTAGTCACTGAATTAAAAACAGATACCAGAAAGAAGGACCATTATATGGAATACAAACAAGAAATTGCGTCACTTAAGGCATATATTAGAGAAGAGACTCGAAAAGAAACTCGAGAAGCAACTCAAAAAGAAGAGCGTGAAAAAACGATCAGTGTGATGATCAAAAAGATGGTAGCTAAAGGCTATGATCGGCAAAAAACACTGGCTACGATCTTAGAATTTACAAACTACAGTGCACCGGAAGTAAGTGAGATCTACGACAAACTTTTAGTGAAGTAGAGCTCATAGCTCAAAAAAGACGCATTGCACTGGCACCGTCAAGTAGGCAATTAAATAATTAAAATCCTAGGCAGCCTGATTTCGGTATTCTTCCGGAGTTAGGCTGTTTAGTCTGGTTTGATAGCGTTGTGTATTATAGAACTTGATGTAGTAGTGCTTGATGTTCTACATTTGTCAAATTATATTTAGACAAAAATTAGATTCATCTGAAAGGTATTCGCTGACCAATCGCGGATTTTACTATAGTTCTTTAACTAAAAAATTAAAATCTTTTGACATAAAAAATTCCTACTTGAATATTTTTTTAATCTATGCAATCATAATATAAAAATTAATATAAGGAGAATTTTTAGGTGATATGTTTAAAAGATGTATCTCTTGGATACGGGAGAGATGTTGTGGTTAAAAATGTTGATTTTATGCTGAGTAAAGGTGATTTCGTTGCATTAGTTGGGGCTAATGGTGTTGGTAAAAGTACATTGATAAATACTTTGGTAGGAATTTTAGAACCAATTACAGGGAAAGTGTTACTTGAATTTCAAACAAAAAGAAAAAATCCATTTAACGATATTGGCTTTAGTCCACAAGATCAAATTATGGATTGGTACATGAATGTGTATGACAATATTATTCAAGGACCTGTGCTCGCTGGTTTTCCTCGTAAAGAAGCAGCCAAAAATTGTAAAAAAATGATTGAATTACTAGATATTACTGAAATAAGTTCATCACTAGTTGATCATATTTCAGGGGGGCAACAACAACGAGTCCAGATCGCACGAGAATTAGCTAAAGATCCACAGATATACATATTAGACGAACCCACTACAGGACTTGATGTTGAAACTTCTGAGAGACTATTTTCATTCTTGAAAAAGCGTAGTCGGCAAGGTGCGCTGATTCTAGTATCATCTCATGATCTCACACTTTTAGAAAATTATGCTGACAAGTTGATTTTCTTAGATAATGGGGAACAAAAATATTTTGGTTATCTAAATGATTTTTTAAATGGGGAAACAAGCTTGCGGGAAAAATACTTGAAAGAAAGAGGGAAGCACCATGGATCCAAAAAATTTTAGAAATATTTCTACTGGGGTAAAAGCAATAAAAATTATTGCTTTTGGAGAATGGCATGCATTTAAACAGAACAAGGGGCTTTTGCTATCAATGGCAATGGAACCACTTATTACTTATGGACTATTAGTTTTGTCATTGAATACGAGCTTGGGGCAAGTAAAAATCGATAATGTAACAGTTTTGTACAAACAATATGCTCTGACTGGGATATTGACATTTTTTATGACAACACAAATGTCACAAGCAATGTACCGCGCAACAATAGATAAAGAATACGGGTTATTAGCACTTAAATTTTTAAATGGTATTCAGCCGTGGCATTATTTAGTTGGAATGAATTGTTTTCCAATTATTGGTTTACTTTTCCAGTGCTTTATCTTATTGTTACTTGGACTAGTATCAGAAGGAATATATAAAGTTAGCTTATTTTTATTAGCTATTTTAGTCGTGATCGTATCGCTAGGATTTTGGACTTCTCTAGGGATCTTATTAAGTACGAAGATAACAACTTATGAGAAAAGAGATGTTGTGATGACCTTGATATTTAGTCCGGTATCGTATGCAGCGCCAACATTATATGTTTTTTCAGATGATCTACCATTGATAGTTAGGATATTGACTATGATCAATCCACTGACATATCAGTTGCAAGCTATTAGAACAGTAGCATTTGGAAGTTTTGATGTCACTGTACTTATCATAGATTTTTTACTTACATTAGGTATGATGTTTATAGCTCAATGTGTTTTGTGTAAAATTCCCTTAAAATTATCAACCAGGTGATCTAATGGAAAAAGAAATAATAGAGTATATATACTTTTTTTCAAAAAAAATAGTTGTATATTTACATGGGGGACCTGATTTTAGTATTAAAAACGAGGATGATGATCCATTCGTAAAATATTTATTAAAAAATAAAATCAATGTGGTCATAGTGAATTATCCTTTGGTATCTGGCGAAGGTGGAACTACGGATTTAAAATTCGTAAGATGTAAAATTTTTGCAGTTATCGAAAAATACAGTGAGTATATTTTATATGTTTTAGGGGATAGTTATGGTGGATATTTAGCAAGCTTATTAACAGATATTTCTAGGATTAAAGAAGTTATTGTTGTTAGTGGATTTATTAGTTTAAGGTATCAATATCTGTTTTCAACAGAAAGATCATGGTTAAAAGAGTATATGGATAAAGGTGCAACTGATTTTTTTGAGATCGTTCAAAAAAAGAGAGTTAACTCGCCAATATTGTTTATTCAAGGTTCCGCAGATGAAACTACACCGATAATTCAGTTTGATATTTTAAAAAATAATATGAAAGTACATAAACTTATTGGGTTTAAGCATCGAGAAAAAGGGGATAAATTAAATGAGGTGCTAAAAATTATCTTATCTCAGATCAATAAGTAAAACCTGCTTGAATTTTTTGTTTAAGAAATTCAAGCAGGCTTTTCTACTTTTTTGTAGGGGATATCAATATTTAGCGTCATCTTGATAGCGATTGAAGTATGCTAATTTGATCTTACCGTTATCGTCCACATCAAACCGAGTCACAGAACCATTCTTGGGACTGACTGTAATGTCGACTTCAGGGGCAAAGCGTGAGGTCAAACTGCGGATCAAAGTTGAATGGGCCACAAGCAAGATCTTGTCGCCATCTGACGCAATCTGGTCGAGATATTCAAAACCTTGATCGACTCGTTGCCAGTATTCAGCGTTATTTTCTGCATCATGGAAGGGATCGACTTCTTTGGTAAAATCACGTGCTTTTTCGATCGAGTACTTGGTGATGATGTCATTAAAGGTCCGACAACCATGATCTGCTCCGATCATCAACCAGGCTTGGCTAGTGTCACTACCTTCAAAATAGCCAAAGTTTTGTTCTCGAAAACTCGGCAAAGCTTTTGGGGTCAGATCTTCAGAACTAGCAACATTTTCTTCTAGGATATAGCGACATGTCCGCGCTGCGCGATTTGTGTCACTGTGAAAGGCATGGGCAAAGTTGAGGTGGGCGAGTCTTTTACCAGCTTGATGCCCATCTTCTATTCCTTTGGGGGTCAAAGGTGAATCACACCAGCCTTGGATCTTATTGTAGCGGTTGAGATAAGTCTGTCCATGGCGGACAAAGTAGATCGAATATGCCATAAAAATTCCTCCCATAACAAATATATTTGTCTTAATTATACCATGAAAGCGGTATACAAAAAGACACGCAAACAAATTAATGTTGCGTGTCATGGTTTATTTATTCATAATCATTTAGTTTACTGATCTTTTTACGGATATCGTTAACAATGTCTTTGTTAGCCGAGAATAATAAGTGGTCACCAACTTGGATCTGCGTATTACCATTGACCGGGATCGCTTTATGATGACGGAAGATCCGGCTGACAGTGATCTCTTTGATAAATGGCAATTTGCGTAATTCAAGCCCAGCAAATTTGGAGTTACGCACAACGACTTCGTATAAACGTGAATCACCAGTGATCAAATCAAGGGTCGATGGGGATTCGATGATCGCCCGCATCATGCCAACAGTGGTAGCAAAAGTCGTAAAGAATTCGACCCCTGCGTCAGAGAGGCGTTTATCCATTTCTGCCATGCTCGTCGGATCGCTATTTTGGATCCGAGTCAAAACGCGTTCAACGCCGTATTCTTTCGCAGCTAAAGCTAAAGAATAGTTGATATCAACATCAGAGTGACCTAAGACCAGGATATCAGTATCAAAGATCTGTTCTTTAATGAGATCTTTTGGTTCAAGACTATCGACCAGGTGCACATTGTCACGATAGTCATAGGTTTTATAATTCTTTTTCCAGTTGGTATACATTTGGATGTCATACCAATCTTCATTTAGCTGTTCAGCTGTATTGATCGTGACCAAGTTGACCCCAATGATCGTAACTTTGGTCTTTTTGAGATCTTCCGGTTCAGGCTTGTGCAATTTATTAAAGACAAGCGGTCCTAAGATACAACTTACAACAGCGGCTAAAATGAAGGCCCCTGATTGTTCGCTTGTAATGACTTTTAAGTTTTGAGCGACCGTCAAAGTAGCCAGAACTAAAGTGATCGTTGTTTGAGAAAGCATCGCGCCAGCTAAAGCATTGATCCGCTTGAAGCGTTGACGCAAGCCAAAGTAAGCTGGAACTTTAGCCAAAACATAAGCCGCAAAAAACAGCGGGATCAAGATCAATGTTTTAGGTGAACCTAGTAGGCCTGGAATGTCGATCTTGGCCCCAGTTAAGATGAAAAAGAAAGGAATAAAGATCCCATAGCCGATCGCATCGAGCTTTTCTTGAGTACTGTGAGCTGGTTGGAGCAATTTGATCACGATCCCCGCGATAAATGCCCCTAAGATATCTTCAGCCCCGACTGATTCGGCTAAAACGACTAACGTGGTGATGACCAGTAAAGCTAAGCGAATGTCGATCTGTGTAGTCGATTTGTTGATCTCATCTAACGAAGTGAAGAAACTCCGGAAACGCTTGAAGATCAAAGCTCCGACGATGAAAAGTAAGAAGATCAACCATGCGCTTTCACCTTTACCTGAAACAAACGAACTGTAAATGGTCAGACATAGTAGTGGAACGACCTCACCGAGGACCGCGATCAGTAGTAGAGCTTGGCCGAGTGGTTTGTTCAACAATTCATTTTCTTTCAAAACAGCGATCACGACCCCTAACGCAACCGTTGAAAACAGGATCGCTGCCAGGACAAAGTTACTGAATAGACCCGAGAATTTAAATAGTAAAGCTAAGGCTAAAGCCATCAACAAACTGCCACCATAGGCGACGACAGCTACTTGAACGGGAGAAGTTGAGGGAGCATTAGCTGCTTTTTTGCGTGCCAGCGGGGTAAGTGGCCCGTTATTTTTCTTGAAAAGTGAAAAATCGATCTCCATACCACTCAAGAAAAGTAAGAAAATAACCCCGTAATTTGAAAGAAAGCTTAAGACACCTTCAGTTTGAACCAGGTCAAAGCCACTTTTACCGATCACGATCCCGACGAGCACTTCTGCTACCGCGGTCGGTAAAACGCTGATCTTAAAGCGTTGTAAGACCATCGGGGTGACAAATGCCACGAGTGTAACTATCAGTACAGAAACTGACATGAGATTTCCTCCTTAGAAAATGTTTGTTTCATTATACACAATCATTTCCTTGAGTTCAAAAACACGACAAAGAAAAATAGATATGCTACAATAGAATATCGAAAATTTGTTTGAGCGGAGGGTAAATAATGGCTGAAAGTATTAAGCAACAAGAACAAAAACGCATGGATCGGGTGGTCGATCAGATCAAGCAAGCGCAAAAAAAGGCGCAAAAAAATATAGCTACCGCTAAAAGCGATGCACAAGCGATCCAAGATGATTTTAAGAATAATCTCCGTATCAAGACGGGGACTTATTCGGGGATGATGGAGACCGCTCTAACTGTGCGCCAGCAACAACAGCAATTAGCCGAACGGGAAAATAACCGAACGCAAGCCGCCAAACGTTTAGATGTGCTCGAAAAGATGGAGAAAAAGCCATATTTTGCCCGGGTCGACATCAAAGAACAAGGTGAACAAAAACAAGAAAAGATCTATATCGGGTTAGCTTCATTTTCTGATGAAAAGGACCGCTTTTTAGTCTATGACTGGCGGGCTCCGATCTCAAGTGTTTACTATGACGGTGGGTTAGGCAAAGTTGAGTACACGACACCCGTGGGCAAGCGTGAAGTCGAACTCGAATTAAAACGCCAATTCATGGTCGAAGATGGCAAGATCGTAACGCTATTTGATACGGATGAAACTGTGGGAGATCAGATGTTGTTGGAAGTCCTAGATGAAGGTTCCGACACGAAGATGAGAAGTATCGTGACGACGATCCAAAAAGAACAAAATAAGATCATCCGTGATACCAATTCAGAGTTGTTATTTGTTCAAGGGGCAGCTGGTTCGGGTAAGACCTCGGCTGTTTTACAACGAGTGGCGTATCTCTTGTATCGCTATCGGGGCAACCTCAACTCCGGTCAAGTAGTGCTTTTTTCACCGAACCAGTTGTTCAATGACTATATCGACCAAGTTTTACCCGAATTAGGGGAACAAAATATGGTGCAGATGACCTATCATCAATTTACCAATCGACGTTTACCAAAAGTTCGAGTTGAAACACTACAAGAACGTTTTGAAGAAGAAAACCAAGGTATCGACCAAAAGATCAAGGCTGTTAAGGATAGTTTGAAATTTTTTAAAGTTGCGACAGCTTACAGTAATTACCTTGAAAAAAGTGGGATGCGTTTCAAAAACATCATGCACAATGGTGAAATTTTCTTCTCTAAAAAAGAAATCAGAGATATCTACTACAGCTTTAATGAAAATTATCATTTAGGAAATCGCTTGAGTGCGACTAAGGAAGCTTTGATCAAGCGCCTAAATTCTAAAGTTGCTCAAGCGGCGAAAACCGATGAAGTTCAAAAAGCGGTCCAAGATCTTTCCCAACAACAACTAAATGAGTTGTATGGCGATCAACCGCGTAATTTTGAAAATGGCGATAAAGAGCTGAATTTCTTAGCGCGCCAATATGTCATGCAAGACTACAAAAAGATCCAAGTTGCGATCATGCGAAATCGTTTCTTAAACATCAATGCCCAATATGTGCATTTCTTACGCAGTGTACCGGAATTGTTGGATCTAAGCGAATTTGAGCTGACTAAAGCAGAGTGGGAAGCGGGTATCGAAAAGACGACCAGCATGCTCAAACAGCGGCGTTTATCCTTGACCGATGTAACGCCATATCTTTACCTATATGATCGGATCACGGGTAAGAAGGGTGAACGTGATATCAAGCATGTCTTTATCGATGAGATCCAAGACTATACGGCCTTTCAATTGGCGTATCTCAAAACCCAATTTCCGCGGGCTAAATTTACGATGCTCGGTGATTTGAATCAAGCAATCTTTACGAAGGAAAACAGTCATACACTTTTGAGCGAGCTAAGCACGATGTTTCCAAAAGAAAAGACAAAAGTCGTGCAGTTGACGACCTCATATCGTTCGACCCAACAGATCACGGACTTTACCAAGGAAGTCTTAGTCAACGGTGAAAAAGTGACGGCTTTTGAGCGTAACGGGAAGAAACCAACGATCATTGTTGACCAGGACAAAGATGCTTTAGTGAATGATGTTGTGGATATTTTAGCTAAAAATGATGCTGCGAAACAGACAACGGCGATCATCGGGAAGAGTTTGGAAGAATGTGAAGAACTCTTTAACTTGTTGCAAGCTAAAGGCGTCAAAACGACGCTGATCCGCACGGAAAATCAGCGTTTGGTCGCTGGAACTTTGATCGTGCCATCTTATTTAGCTAAAGGGCTCGAATTTGATGCAGTCATCATGTGGAATGCCGATCAAAAAAATTACCATGATGAGAGCGAACGTCAGCTGGTCTATACGATCTGTTCACGGGCAATGCATCAATTGGATATTTTAGCCATCAAAGAGTTATCCCCATTGTTTGCAACTGTGGATAAAAATTTATATCATTTGATCAAACGTTAAGCACAGTAAGCTGCCTCACTGAGGTGGCTTATTTTTTTGATTGCTACATTCGTCTTCACATATTTTACGAGACACATTATCAAATACGTGTGTAAAGCTGACAGCATCTAGCAGATAATAAAAAAATCACCACGATGCAAAAAATGCATCATGCTGATCCTTAGCTATTTATACGGCATGTTTCACACTCTATTGAAACGTGTTCGACAAAGCAGCACCTAGCAGATAATAAAAAATCAAGCAGAATGCAAAAAGCGCATTATGCTTGATTTCCCATTATCTGTACGGCACTACCTGCATTGTTTCACACTCTAGTTTAAGTTTGCGAGCTTTGCTTTTAAGAGAGGCTCGAGTTGATCGACGAGATACTGGTAAGCTTTCTTGGAATAATGTAGATCATCTTCTTGAAGTAGTTCTTTTGGATCTTTTGTCTTACAGTAATCAAACCAATCTAGGGCAGGGATCTCGAATTCCTTTGCGACAGTCAAAGTCTCTTTAGCATACTGCTCCATCTTGGAAAGTGGTCGCAGATTGGCGCGCGTTGGCCCCGCGATCCCCGGTGTGACCAAGAGACATTTATTAGGACTGATGCAGGTCAGCATATAAGCTAAATTGTTGTGGTAATTAGCCAAGAAGACTTCTTTGCTGGAAACATCATTGGTGCCAAAGAAGATCACTACGATATCGGGGACCTCATTTAAGACATCCTCACGTAGTCGTTTGCAGGCATTACGTGTTTGATCACCAGGTAAACCACGGTTGATGAATTCAACATCAGGGAATTTATCCTCTAAAAGTCGGGTAAAGATCGGACTTGAATGACCATCAACGACCCCTGCTGTTAAACTATCACCGAATAATACTACTTTAGTCATGTTTCCGCTTCCTTTATTGGTAAATTTATACAAAATCCGTGCTATAATTGTCTATTATAAGATAGAAAACGCTATACAAGGAAATAATACGCATGGAAAATCAAATAAATTACTATAAGATCTCACGTAAAGAGTGGAGTGGTTTTTATAAAGACCATATCGCTCCTTTGACTGAGGCTGAACTGCAAAAGATAAAATCGCTAAATGACCGTATTTCGACTGCAGATGTGGCCGATATTTACATGCCTTTGATCTATCTGCTCAAGATGTTTGTGACTACTCATCAAAAGCTCCAAGATGATCAGGCAAATTTTTTAGGGATACGTCCGCATAAAGTGCCCTTTATCTTGGGGATCGCGGGTTCGGTAGCTGTCGGTAAGAGTACGACGGCGCGTTTGTTGAAGACATTGCTCAGCGAAGTTTATCCCGATAAAAAAGTCGAATTGATCACGACTGATGGCTTTTTATATCCAAATAAGGTGTTAAAGAAAAAAGGCTTGATGAGTCGCAAGGGTTTTCCTGAGAGTTATGATATGGAACGATTGATCAGTTTCATCAATGATGTTAAGAATAATTTACCTACCAAGGCTCCCGTTTATTCACATGAGGTCTACGATATCATTCCCGGTGAATACGAAGAGATCGCTTCGCCAGATATCTTGTTGGTCGAAGGGATCAATGTTTTGCAGTTGCCAAGTAAACAGAAGATCTATGTGAGTGATTTCTTTGATTTTTCTATTTATGTCGATGCTAAGGAAGAAGACATCAAGCAGTGGTATTTGGAACGCTTCGGGATGCTGCTAGATACAGCATTTAAAGACCCTAAGAACTATTACTATCCTTATGCTTTGGGAGATCGCGAAGAAGCTTTTGAGATGGCGGCTAAAGTCTGGGATGAGATCGATCATCCTAATTTGCACGATTATATCTTACCGACTAGAAATCGTGCTGATTTGATCATCGTTAAAGGGAAAAATCATTTGATAAATGAGTTGCTGTTACGCAAATACTAGAGCAGGTTTATTCGGGTTCTAGCTAAAATTTAATTAAATTCATGAAAAATGTACGTGAAAAACGATTGACCCAGCTTAACTCAATGAGTACAATGTAAGATAATACATGCAAAAATTTTATGATGAGGTGAATATCTTGGCTAATGTTGACATGCAAGCTTTTGACAAGATCATTGTATTGGACTTTGGGAGCCAGTATAACCAATTGATCACTCGTCGGATCCGTGAATTCGGTATTTACTCCGAATTATTATCACACAAGATCACGGCTGAAGAGATCAAGCAAATGGCGCCTAAGGGAATTATTTTCTCTGGAGGTCCAAACAGTGTCTACGATGAGGGAGCATTTAAAGTCGATCCTGAGATCTTTAATTTAGGTATCCCCGTGTTGGGTATCTGCTACGGGATGCAATTGATGACACAAGAACTCGGTGGTAAAGTTGAAGCCGCTGATAATAAGGAATACGGTAAAGCAGAGATCACAGTGGCTGATGCTGATACAGTGATGTTCAAAGATCTACCTAAGGAACAAACTGTTTGGATGAGTCACGGCGACTTAGTTACAGAAGTTCCAGCTGGTTTTGAAGTTACCGCTACAAGTGCAAACTGCCCGATTTCAGCAATGGCTAACACAGCCAAGAATTTCTATGCTTTACAATTCCACCCAGAAGTACGTAACAGTGAATACGGTAATGATATCTTACGTCACTTTGCGTTTGATGTTTGTGGTGCTCGTGATAACTGGTCAATGGAAGACTTTATCGACATGCAAATTGCTAAGATCAGAGAACAAGTCGGTGATCGTAAAGTCTTGCTTGGTCTTTCTGGTGGGGTCGATTCTTCGGTTGTTGGTGTCTTGTTACACAAAGCGATCGGTGACCAATTGACTTCGATCTTCGTTGATCATGGCTTGTTGCGTAAAGGCGAAGCTGAACAAGTTATGGAAAGCCTAGGTGGAAAATTTGGCTTAAATATCATTAAAGTTGATGCTAAAGAACGTTTTATGGATAAATTAGCTGGCGTTTCTGATCCAGAAAAGAAACGTAAGATCATCGGTAATGAATTTATCCGCGTCTTCGATGATGAAGCAACTAAACTCAAGGGTATCGATTTCTTGGCTCAAGGTACACTTTATACTGACGTGATCGAATCTGGGACAGATACAGCGCAAACGATCAAGTCACACCATAACGTTGGTGGTTTACCAGAAGATATGCAATTTGAATTGATCGAACCATTGAACACCTTATTCAAGGATGAAGTCCGTGAATTAGGTGAAAAATTAGGGATGCCACATGAACTCGTTTGGCGTCAACCATTCCCAGGCCCAGGTCTTGGGATCCGTGTTATCGGTGAGATAACGGAAGAAAAACTTCAGATCGTGCGTGACTCTGACCTTATCTTGCGTGAAGAAATCGCTAAGCACGGTTTAGATAAAGAAATTTGGCAATACTTTACAGTGTTACCAGGTATCCGTTCTGTTGGTGTTATGGGTGACGGCCGGACTTACGATTACACAGTCGGGATCCGTGCTGTGACTTCGATCGATGGTATGACAGCTGACTTTGCGAAGATCCCATGGGATGTCTTACAAGAGATCTCCGTGCGCATCGTAAATGAAGTAGCTCACGTTAACCGTGTAGTCTATGACATCACGTCTAAGCCACCGGCAACGATCGAATGGGAATAGAAGGGACTTTTGAACTAAAATAGCCCCCAAATTTTGAAGTACCTTATAATTGTTAGATATAGTTCTAATAATTATAAGGTGCTTTTCTTTTAAATACTGCATACTTGTATAATAAAAATACAGTGCGTAGAATGTAAATAAGAAAGTAAAAACACAATTTCGGTTGGTAGTCCGAATGTATTAATATATCAGTAACCTTCCTCCTAGGATGTCCATCTTTCTTAAAAGCAATTATTAGGAGGGATGCATTGTGATTAAAGGTGCACTGACAATTATTTTCGATTATCCGTTTTATAAAGCTATCTTTGAACGGACTGATGGTAGTGAGTATTATGTTGCTCAAGTAAATCTTGGAACATCAATGCCACATATGCCCCAAATTTTGAATATGGTAAATTTTAAATTTTCTAAACTAAAGTTTTACAAAACTAGTATTGAAAAACAAAAAGAATATCATATCAATCCAAAATGAGCTCAAAGATTAGCTCATAAGGCTATAAAAAATTCTTCTATTGGAACTAAGGCACAACAAGATTTAAAGAGACAATTCGAAGAAAAGAAAGTAATGAAGAAAAAAGCGATTAAAGTTAGTAAAGAGTAAGAAACTGAAAGACGTTACTTGTTGAGACAAAAGAAAAAACATGCTAAACATCGTGGACACTAACAATGCATTGAAGAGTCTGAGAGAAATTAGTTTCTCATTCTAAATCGACCTAGGTGATTTCATAGCAGTGAGATTATCTAGGTCGATTTTAATTGTTATTATGGATAAGTGAGTCTCTCCTGCCAGCCCACTATTGAACAAATTTTCTGTGTAATTTTAACGGAATTATGCCTAAACTTCAAATGGCTATCCGATAAGGTTACTTTAGTGGCCCTTGAAACAACTCATGATGGCTCCACATTCTTATCAAGCGAATTCGGGGATTGATTTTATGTGGTAAGTATATTACCAAAACATTAAATTTACCATCAGCAAGATGAAATTCATAATAGCCACTATAGTTTTCGTTACGAGTATTTAGTAGTGTGGTTTATAGACTAGAGGAACTGTCCAGGCATTTTGAGTTCTGTTAAAGCAGTAGCGAGTTCTTTTGAGATTTCTGGATGATTTTTCTTAATATTTTGGTAATAGGTCAAAAACTGTGGTTCAAAGATGACATTAAACATATTTAAACCTCTGAATCAAGAAATTTGATGGCTTCGTCAATGTCATCAAAAGAGACAGAATCATCTTTGATCAATTTTAGTTCTTTAGCCTTAGTGAGAATTACAGTTTTTTCGGTTTTCTCAGTAGGAATATCATCTGAAATTTCAAATGGTAGATGATTTTGGAGCACGAATTGACGCGCTGCGATATTAAAATAAGTGTTAAGAGTGATGCCTAAAGAGTCTAATTCTTTTGTTAACTCTTTTTTTAAATCATCATTAAGGTAAATCGTAGTTGGTGTAGTTGTCATAATGATCACTTTCCCTCTGTGCTTATGGTAGCACAAATTTAGATGAACACTACTATAGTGTCATCTAAATAAATACGGCACCTACCTAAAATTCAATGTTTTCACCCATGTCTCGATTTGGTGCTGATTATTCAACACAGCTCCTTGAGTTATAGTGACATTATAGTTATTTTTCCTTAGAGTACGTTCAATATTAGCTTGCGAGCGTTTATAACCACTGCCACCCGATGTAGCAAATGATGTGAGATTTTTACCGTTAAGATCTAGCTTGTCGATAGCAGTTGTGATCAAGCACGGTGGGATGCCCCACCAAATTGGATGACCAATGATGACATTATTGTAATTGGAAATATCGGGTAGGTCGTCATTGATCTCGACCCGACTATTATGTTGGTGCTGTTCGATCGATATTCTACTCTGGGGATCGTGCCAATCAAGATCAGCGCTAGTGTAGGGGTGTTTAGCATGGAGCTCAGCGATATCTGCATCTAATTTATTGGCGATAACTTGGGCAACATTTTTAGTAGTATAGTACCAGTGCTTCGGGCATAGTATCAACTTCCTTTCTGAGTTTAGTATAGTGAGGAAGTAGTAGGCTGTAAAATGCTTGTTATTCATGGAAATTAATACTTATAATGCATGATGCGATCGTTGTAAATCATCTCAATCGTTTTGCGACGATTTATGGAATCGTCGCAAAATAACCGCGACGATGCTATGATTACGGCGAGAGGAAATGGATAAGACATTTGATGAATGTTTGGCAGGTAAACAGGATCTAGAGTTTGTGATGTTAGAAAAAGAGTTGCAAGAAAAGTTGTTGACAGATATTTTAACACAAAACATTTTTTGACCAAAGTCGGTGCTGGTCGTGCAACAAAATATCGTAAATAACCTAGGAAATATTTCCAAGCCTTGGCCTGATATAGATCAAGGCTTTTTATTTAAAACAATAAATCTATATTACTATAGGTACAGTCTTTTTGTTGTATAAAATAATTTTTATAGAATAAACCAGCGATCGTTCGTGGAAAAAAGTTGTTTTGTTCCAAGAAAAGTTTTATAACAAAGCTGAGCAGGAAGTACAGGGGGAGCATATTCTAAAGATAGGGAAAAGAAATATGCTTTCAAAAAATAATACAGATCTATACGCAAATAAATTAGCACCTAAACGGCAAAAATTTGCGATCAAAAAATTTACGGTGGGAGTCGCATCTGTTTTAGTTGGAACAACTTTTGCTTTATATGCAGGAACTAACCACGTTGCAGCTGACCAAGTCGAACCCAATACAGCGCAAAGTGCAACTAAAGATACAGTTGAACAAAAGGATGAAACTAAAAAACAACCTGAGGCAGTGTCGACTAATGCTCCTGTAGCGCCTGAAACGAAAGTACCACAACAAGCACAGGCAGCTACACCTGAAAAAATAGTGCCAACTCAAACAGATTCGCCGGTGTTAGAACAACAGCCAACTACGCCACAACAACAGCCAGTTCAACCTGAAGTGGTCCCGAGCCAAGATGCTAGTCATGTGTCAGACATGGCCTAGTTTCAAACGGCATTGAACGATAAAAATGTGGCCGAGATCGTTTTGGACAAGGATGTCACTAATGATACTGACAACTACGTCAACGTTGATAAACCTGGTGTAGCACGGGATGTGACCGTTTGGGGCTCTAAAGTCGATGAACGAAATACGACATTGAACTTAGGCGACCATTCGCTTTATTTTTATAATAAGACCACAACGCCTGACCATAAGTGGCAACTCAACTTTAAAAATGTCAACGTAGAGACAAATGATCCACATGGTTATGGGGTCGTTAGTTTCCAAAATAATGGGACTGATGCCACCGTCAACTTTGATAATGTTAAAGCTAGTGGTAACGGTGTGCTAGTCTATGCACCGAATGCGACCGTTAAATTGCATGATGTATCTGCAACACCGACTTATGTAGAAAGTTCACCGAGTGCCAATGTGACGGCGAATAATGTTGATTTGAGTGGAAATGTTACCTTAACAGCTGGGGTCAATAATACAAGTACACCTCAAAACGTATATGCTAATGGAAAAGTAAACGTAAAGAGTGGCGCTAATGTAGTTTTAACGACCAATAATGCCTATAGTAACGAGACCCAAAATCTTACAGCAGGGGCTTTGCATGTTGAAAAGAATGCTAAATTAAACGTTAAAGTCAATACAACTGCGCCTAATGTAGCAGTGCCAACGGGTGGTACTTGGGAAAGCCTAGTGGTAAACTCACGGGCTGTTGATGTAACAAATGGGAATGCTAAGGTCGATGGCGAATTGACGGTCGATCCGTTCACTAAAGAAAAACGTGGAACGAGTGTGGTAGCAGCTGTAGTTCTCAGTGCTCCTGCAACTACGCAAAATGATCTAGTCATTGGCCCAACTGGGAAATTAGTCGTCAATGCGACGCAAGCTCCCAATACACGTGGGGGCTATTTTGTAAATAATGACCATGCATTTGGCGTGCAACATGGTGGATAGGTACTCCTTAAAATGGGACATGGTGTCTCTAATGCAGTCTGGAATCCCGATAATTTAGTCTTAAGTGATGGGGCTAAGTTAGACGTTGAAACTTACCAAGACAATAATGGCGTAACGAATGTTGGAATCGATAGTACTGGTGCTGGTGCCCACTCTGGGGTCATCACGTTAAATTGGGGCAGCAGTGATCGACCTAATAACTCCGGTGTAACGACTGGTAATGTTCATGGGAATCTGACGGTCAAGCCCAATGCTCTCTTAAAAGTCGTGCGTAAAGTTGATGAAAATAGCCAGCAAGCAGCAACTCCATTGATTTCTTATGGTGGTGTTGGTGGAAACAACGGGACGAACTCGTTAAATGTCGATCACGGTTCGGTCGTTTTAGAAGATGCGTTGCAAAAGGATAGTTTACAAAAATCTAACCTGGGTTATTATTCCTATTTGGATGTGACGGACAACTATCATTCTCCCGTGTATCCACTCGGGATGGTCTCGATGTGGGGCGTTGGCTCAACAAACCGGGTCAATGTCGTAGCACCTAAGCTATTTAAGATGGTGCGGACAGGTAAACAAAAAGGGATGCTTTTCCGTTTGGAAGCAACGGACAATAAGATCACGATGGATGCTGCCGATGATCAAAGTGTGCCAGTTAAATACGGAACGATCGCCAATGTTAAATACAATAACGATAAAGTATCGCAAGCTAAGAATTATGAATGGAATGTCAAAAATTTGAAATCAGTCAACTGGTTAGGCGACTATTCCATGAATTACTTAAATGCTAGAAAAGAAGGGACGCCATTTGGTTTGTCACCTGATTCAAGTGTAAGTTTTGCCCAAGCTACGCCACAGGCTGCTAAAGATGATTTTAATAATTACTTTAACTGGTGGAGTGCAACTAATTTGGAGATGGGTAGTGACTTAAATGTCTTTCATCCGTTTTACCAACCACTAGCAGTCATGCAAAATACGACACAAAGTGAAAATGTTTTATATCAAGATAGAGTCCAACCAAGCAATGTGAAGTACACGTTACTTGATCCGACGGGTGAATTCAGTTGGGCAAAAGTTGATGCTACAGGGACACTAACAGTAGCACCAACTGTAACGACTGACGTAGGATTATATAATGTCCCAGTAGAGGTCAGCTTTACGAGTGGGCAAAAAGTCGTCGCCTATGCGCCAGTGACCGTGTTGAATAGTGATTCTAAGGCTGTCTTTAATGATCGAAATGTGCTGTTGGGTGAAGTGAAACCAGTCTTCGCGCATAAGACGAGTGATAAGGATATCCTACCAGCTCCGATGCAGGCGTTGAATGGTCTGACTGTTTATACCAAAGATGAGAAAACTGGTCGGTATTTGCCAGTTACGACCTATGTTCCAAGTAAAAATGGGAATCTTGTTGATACACAAACTGGGGCTGGGTTGCCAGGTGTGAAAGTAACTTGGGCACAAGCACCAACGACAGTCGTGGCTAAAGATAGCGATAAGACTGAAACTGAGCCGATGATGGCTTTAGTCGATGTCCAAAATAAACAGGTAAGTTTCCCTAAAGTAGGACTTTTCCCAGATCTGGGTAATTTTCCAGTCCCAGTGACGATGTATGGTGCCAGTGCTAAACCAGATGTTCATGCAACAAGAACATTGGAGCAAAGCTTACCGCAAGCTGCTTCAGTACTTCAAATGCCAGATTTAACGGCTCAACACGAAGCTGAAGTAGCAAGTGTTGTTTGGAGTAAAAAGCCAGCTCTAGATCAGACGACTCCTAAAGCTACTGGTATGGTAAGTGTAAAATTTACGGATGGAACTGATTTGAACGTTCCGGTAAATGTAGCAGTTGATCCTAATATGGCTGATTTAAACACCCCTCTTGCACAGGTAGTGAAAACTGAATTGAACAAACTACCTGAAGCTAAAAGTGGGGTAGCGAATAGTGCTGATCTACCTGGAAATACTAAATACAACTGGAAGAGCCCAGTAGAAGTGACAACACCGGGTACTAAACAAGGTACAGTGGTAGTAACATACCCAGATGGCAGCCGAGATGAGTTACCAGTGCAGGTAAAAGTGGGAACAGATGCCGATCTGTACACACCAAAAGGTCAACAAGTAGTGACAGAAGTAGGCAAGACGCCAGAGGCTAAGAGCGGAGTGGCGAATAGCGCTGATTTACCTACAAATACGCAATACAGCTGGAAAAATCCAGTAAATGTGACAACGCCAGGCGAAAAACAAGGTACAGTGGAAGTGACCTATCCTGATGGCAGCAAAGATGAATTGCCAGTACAGGTAAAGGTAGGAACGGATGCCGACCTGTACACACCAAAAGCTCAACCAGTAAATACCGAGTTGAATAAAGAACCAGAAGCTAAAAGTGGAGTGGCGAATAGTGCTGAGCTACCTGTAAATACGCAATACAATTGGAAGAATTCAGTAGAAGTGTCTACACCAGGTGAAAAACAAGGCAACGTAGTGGTAACGTATCCTGATGGCAGTCAAGACGAGTTACCTGTAAAAGTAACAGTCTTAGCTCCAGCTTCGGACAAAAAGCCAGTGAAGATGATGACCGATGCAGAAAAATATACTCCTCAAAGCCAAAAAGTAACAACAAAATTGGGTAATGTTCCAGCAGCCAAGAGCGGAGTAAAGAATAGTGTTGAGTTACCAGCAGATACTAAATATAGCTGGAAGAATCCAGTAGAAGCATCCACACCAGGCGAAAAACAAGGCACTGTAGTAGTAACATATCCGGGTGGAAGTAAAGATGAACTGCCAGTACAGGTAAAAGTAGGAACAGATGCTGACTTATACACACCAAAAGGTCAACAAGTAAATACCGAGTTGAACAAGGAACCGGAAGCCAAAAGCGGAGTTTCCAATAGCCAAGAGCTACCAGTAGATACTAAATACGGTTGGAAGAATCCAGTAGAAGTATCTACGCCAGGTAAAAAACAAGGTACTGTAGTAGTAACGTATCCTGATGGTTCTAAGGAAGAACTTTCGGTGCCAGTGTCAGTCTTAGCCTCGACTTCTGACAAAAAACATGCAGAAGGACCAGAAAAAGTAGTGCCTGATGCAGATAAGTATGAGCCTCAAAGTCAAGTGGTAAACACAGACATGGGCAAGCAACCAGATGCTGAAGCTGGTGTCTCGAATAGTACAGATCTGCCAGTAGGTACCAAATATAGCTGGAAGACTCCAGTGAATGTAACAACACCAGGCGATAAACAAGGTACAGTGGAAGTTATCTATCCAGATGGTAGCAAAGACGAGTTACCAGTTAAAGTAAAGGTGGGCACAGATGCTGATCTATATACGCCAAAGGGTCAACAAGTAGCGACAGAGGTAGGAAAACAGCCAAGTGCCCAAAGTGGAGTCTCAAATAGCCTAGAGCTGCCAGCGGGTACACAGTATAGCTGGAAGAGTCCAGTAGATGTAACAACAGCGGGGGATAAGCAGGGCACAGTGGTAGTAGCATATCCCGATGGTTCCAAAGAAGAACTTTCTGTACCAGTAACGGTTTTAGCTCCAACTTCTGACAAAGGACCAGTAAAAGTGGTAACCGATGCAGAAAAATATACCCCTCAAAGTCAAGCTGTGACGACGAAATTGGGTACGGTCCCAGTAGCCAAGAGTGGAGTAACGAACAGTGCCGACTTACCTTCCGATACTAAGTACAGCTGGAAGACACCAGTAGACGTGACAACGCCGGGTGCTAAACAAGGCACAGTGGAAATGATGTATCCGGATGGTAGCAAAGATGAGCTACAAGTCGAAGTAAAAGTGGGTACAGATGCCGACTTATACACGCCAAAAGTTCAACAAGTAAGAACAGAGCTGAACAAGCAACCAGAAGCAAAAGATAGTGTGGTCAATAGCGCTACTCTTCCAGCTAAAACACAATACAGTTGGAAGAGTCCAGTAGACGTGACAACGCTGGGTGAAAAACAAAGCACTGTAGTTGTAACTTACCCCGATGGCTCTAAAGATGAACTGCCTGTATCAGTATCAGTTTTAGCTCCAGTTTCTGATAAAGAAAACGAAACATCAACTGATGCAGATAAGTATCAACCGCAAGCACAGCAAGTGACAACTGTTTTAGGTAAGCTCCCAGCAGCCAAGAGTGGTGTAACAAATAGTGGAGATCTCCCAGCCAAAACGCAATATAGCTGGAAAACTCCAGTAGATGTGACGACACCAAATGAGACAAATGCCACCGTAGTAGTTACCTATCCAGATGGCTCCACAGATGAATTACCAGTAAAAGTTGTGGTGCTAAATCCTGTTAAAAAGCAGGTCAAAGCAACTACTAATGCAGATAAATATGCACCACGACCACAAGTGGTAACGACCGAGCTAGGTAAGGTCCCGGCTCCACAGGTAGGTGTAGCTAATAAAGATGAACTACCGGACAAAACTGATTATAGCTGGAAACTGCCTGTCGATGTCACGACTGTAGGCACAAAACATGCGACCGTAGTAGTGACATATCCTGACAAGAGCCAAGCTGAAGTTGGGGTCACAGTAAAAGTTCATGCTAAAACAAAGACTAAACAAGTGACACAACAAGTTTTGGCGGTAAAGGATAATGCTAAGCGAGGCCACGGATCTGTGGGTGGAACACATAAGCATTTGGCTAAACAAGATTTGCCTCAAACAGGTGAAACTAATGCTGGAGCATATGAATTACTTGGAGCGTTCATCACGTTATTAGCCGGAATTTTAGGGCTAGGAGCATTTGTTGAGAAACGTTCGCAAAAATAATTACTAAATAAAAATGAGTCTAGAAACTTGGAATCGGCCAAGTTCCTAGGCTCATTTTTTATCCGGTGATACCTTCACGTAAAGTTACGGGAAGGACATATTCTAGCGAGGTCTCTTCATTATTCATGCGTTGTTTCAAGACTTCAACTGCTGTTTTAGCAATGTCTTCGATCGGTTGTACGATAGTCGTTAAGCCCGGTAAAATGTTGCGGATCACCTGTGTACCATCGTAACCTACGAGTAGAAGGTCTTCTGGGATGCGTTTGCCTTGTTCTAAGGCTAGTTGCATGATCAAAGCAGCATCGATATCATTAGAGGCAAATACAGCATCTAAGTCGGGATGATCGTGGAACATTTGGGTAAAGATCTGCTTTTTTTCACTATAAGGGATATTAAAATCGACCGTGATCGTGAGTGGGGTCAGACCGTACTTTTTCATCGTATCTTCATAAGCCAGACGCCGGCGTTTAGTTGGTGTTTCGAGCTCGATCGGTCCATTAGTGTGGATGATCTTTTTAGCACCGCGCTTGATCAAGCGGGTCGTTGCCAAGACCCCACCGTTATAGTTATCGGATTCGATCACGGGAATATCTTGATTCATATTACGATCGATCGCGACGACAGGTAGATGTTCATAATTGTACTCGGCGATCCCGCGATTGTGTGTCCCGACGATCAGACCATCAACTTGCTTTGTTAACAGCTGATTGAGGTAATGCGCTTCTTTTTTAGGATCGTTCATTGAGTTACCGATCAGAACTTTAAAACCTTCGTTATAGAGCCGTTTTTCAAGTTCCGCACTCAATTCACCGAAAAAAGGATTGGCTATCGTGGGAAAAAGTAGTCCGATGATCCGGGTTTGTTTTTTGTATAACTGACGTGCGACGACATTTGGCTGATAATTGAGTTCTTTCATTGCACTATAGACTCGTTCGATAGTTTCCCGACTCAAATAGCCACGGTTATTCAGGACGCGTGAAACAGTTGTTTTAGATACGTTGGCTAGTTTAGCCACATCTTCTAGTTTAGGTTGCAAAATTCATCACCTCTTCTAATTAATTTTAGCAAAATTTTAGCCGAAGAGTTAAAAAAGAGTGTTCAACAGTACTTGGACTGTTGAACACGTCTCACTAGATAGCTTATTATTCAAATGTGATCGCTTGACCGTCTAAGCGATAAACTTGTGTCAAACATTGAGCTTTTGCAGTGAGCCAAACCTGTGGCGCATTATCAAAGTAGAAACGCTCAGTAAAGACAGCTTCACCGTCATTGATGAAGATCTCAAGTGAACTAGTATCGATGAAGATCTGTAGTTTGAGCTCAGAATTAGGCTTGATCGAAGCATAGCGGGCATCACCATTTAGGAGTGTAAAAGTATGTGTCGCTTGATCAAAAGTGAGCTTGACTTGTTTATCTTGATCAGTAAAGGCGAGCTCAAATGCTTGATCTGTTGTAAGGGTCAGATCAATCTCAGCTTGATGTTCATTTTCGCAGAGCAAAGTTTTTTCAGTTACCTGTTTGTTCCAAGCAGAAATTTCTGCGGTCCGTAATTGAACTGCTTCTTTAACAGGACGCATATAGAGCTGGTCATCTTTTAGCTCTAATTCACGTAGTAAAGTCAGAGCACCTGCCCAACCATCAGCTTTTTCCGGAAATTTACTCTCCCACATATCCATCCAACCAAAAACCAGCCGTCGACCATCGGGAGCCAGTGTTGTTTGGGTCGCATAAAAATCATGACCGTGATCTAACTCAGTGAAACCGCCGTGTTCAAAAGTATTAGTGGAGTAGTCGAAATTCCCGACAAAATAACCTGTTTGGAATAAGTTGAGATATTTTTGGCCTTGTGCTTCGATCCCTTGAGGTGAAAGTAACAGGATATCTTTATCAGCTAATTCAAAGAAATCAGGGCATTCCCACATAAAGCCTTCTGTGGTCAAACCGTTAGCTTTTGCGATCTCACCTAAATATTGCCAATCTTTGAGATCATCAGAACGATAGATGATCGCCCGTCCAACACCATCTTTTCCTTGGCTACCTAAGATCATGTAGTATTTGCCATCTTTTTCCCAAACTTTAGGATCACGGAAATGGTGGGTGTTATCCTCAGGAGCGCTTGCAATGATCGGATTATTTTCATATTTGGTAAAATTGATCCCATCTGTGCTGTAAGCTAGATTTTGATTTTGCCAGAAATGATCTGGATCACCATCATCATAATAATGATGACCAGTATAGATCAGATACAAGACGTCATCTTTGACGATCGCACTGCCAGAAAAGCAACCATCTTCATCGGCTTTGGTGTCAGGGGCAAGCGCGATCGGAAGACTTTCCCAGTGCACGAGGTCTTTACTGCGTGAATGTCCCCAATGCATTGGACCCCAGTCAGCGGAGTAGGGATGGTATTGGTAAAAAATGTGATAATAGCCCTTGTAATAACAAAAACCATTTGGGTCATTGATCCAACCAGCTGGGGCACTGACATGATAACCTAAGCGATAGCGGTCGTTGTTTAATTTGATCATTTGTTTCATAAAAATTCTCCTTTAGTTATTTTTCTAGTGGCTGTCCGTTAACAAATTCGTTGTCTTTTTTGATGATAAAGAAACCGTAGATACCAGTGATCAAGACGATGAGGGCGATGATCTTAAATGTCATGCTGTAGCCCATCGAATCACGCAAGATCCCTAGTGGTGTTGATAAGATAATTTGCCCAACTTGAGCTGCGATCTGAAATCCGATCATATATAAAGTTGCCGATAATTTAGTATCAAAATGCAAGGTAAAGTAACGAAAGATCGAAAGAACAAAGAGTGGAACTTCGAGTGAGTGGAGCATTTTGACACCAGAGATCGCGATCGGATCAGTGATAAAACCGCAAAGACCGATACGCAAACACATGATGGCCGTTCCTAAAAGTAAAGTTTTTCGGACACCGATCTTTTTCATAAGGATCGGCACTAGACCAAGCATCAATGCTTCAATGAAAACTTGGATACTATTCAAAGTTCCGTATGTCTGTTGGCCTACTTCGGCAGAAGAAAAGAGGCTGGTGTAAAATTCAGGGAACATTTGCTGATCGAAAACGTTATAGAAAGTCCAAGAAAACATTACAAAAAAGATGATCTGCCAAAGGACAGGCAACTTGAGCAACCCAAACATATCCTTTAATTTAGGGGTAGAGTTATCTGATTTTAGCTCATCGATTGCTTTTAAAGCATCGCGTTCTTCTTTAGGTTTCCAAAACAGCCGGTCTAAAAGCAAGAAAAGCCCGATCAAGGAACCGCCGATGAAGTTGAGGTTTGGATCTTTGACAAAGATAAACCCGGCAATCAGCGCGGAAACAGCGTAACCAAATGAGCCCCATGCCCGTGATTGGCCATAAGCAAAACCAAAGACGCGCGAAAAACGTTCAGTAGTCGCTTCTAAGACCCCGACAGCTGAGAGGTAAGCTGCCGATAAGAAGAGTGCTCCGAGCCATGCACCTAGCATAAAGTGACTTTGAAGCAAGGGAACATAAACAAAGATGAAAAATGGAGCGATCAAAGTTGCCAGAATAGCATTAAAGATCAATAAGTGCCGTTTGATGAATAATTTATCCTGGATCGTGCCATAGATGAACATTAGAACCAAGCTGGCGACTGAGTTGATCGAAAAGATAGTCCCAACTTCGCTACCTGAGAGGCCTAAACCATTTGACTTAGAAGTTAACCAAAGTTGGAAAAAGCTCCACCAGATGCCCCATGAAGCAAAGAATAAAAACATGGTGCTCGAACTTTGGAGATACGATGGATTTTTTAAATTACCGAGTTTATGTTGCCAATTCATTAAATTTCACCTTCCCAAATTAGAATCAAAAAAATGTCAACCGGTTGACATTTTTTGTGTTAGCGCTTTCTTTCTATAATTTAGTTATATCATTTATTTCCTCTTTGTGTCAACCGGTTAACATAAATTTAAAAAATAAATAGCCTGACCCTGAAGAAATAGCAAAGTCAGGCGTAATTTTAATGGGGAGTGGACGCCGTATATTCAGCCTGAGTGATCATCCAAAGGTTGGTATCGAGCATCCCAGCGGCTGAAGGTAAATAGTTTGGTAAAGTCCCGATACATTTCAGCCCGATCTTTTCAAGGACACGGGCACTTTGCGGATTAGATGTGAGCTGGTAAGCTTGGATGTATTTTAGGTCTAAGTGTTGAAAGGCTAGCTCTAGCAGTGCTTGGGCAGCTTCGGGAGCTAGGCCTTGGCCCCAAAATTTACGATTGAGAACATAGCCGATCTCAGCACCATGTGGGGTCAGATCCATTAAGCTGATCGTCCCAATAAATTTATTTGTTTGCCGATGAATGATCCCAAATCGACCTAAAGGAGCCACCATGAAGTGATCAGCGATAGCTTTTTGAGTGTCAGCTAAAGTTTGGTGTTGCTCAAAACTAACATATTCGATCACTTTAGGATCGCTCGCATATTCAAACATATCAGCGGCATCACTTAACTGAATTGGCCGAAGCGTCAGCCGACTGGTTTCAAGCGTTGCATATTTTGCTAAAGGTAGATTCAAAGATGTCATGTTAACTCCTCCCATCTTATTTGGCGGTCTTTAAAGTAATATTTACGGTCATGTTCATTTAGCGGACGCAATATCTTACAAGGATCGCCGACTGCAACTACATTGGCGGGGAGATCTTTAGTGACGACACTCCCAGCGCCGACTACCGTGTTATCACCGATCGTAATGCCGGGTAAAACGACGACTCCAGCTCCTAACCAGCAATTTTTTCCGATATGGATCGCTTGATTATGTTGGTAGCCTGCTTGTCTGAGTTCGGGTAAGATCGGGTACCTGGCTGTTGCTAAAGTCACGTTGGGGCCAAACATTGTATGATCTCCAACATGGATATAAGTATCATCGACCACAGTTAAATTAAAATTAGCGTAGATATGATCACCAAAGTAACAATGTTTACCTCCAAAATTAGCATGAAAAGGTGGTTCGATATAGCAATTTGGTCCGATCTTGCCAAACATTTTTTGTAATAGTTCACGGCGCTTTTTTTGTTCACGGGGGCGCGTCTGATTGAAATCGTAGAGCAATTCTAGGCAGGCGGTTTGTTCGGCTACGATCGTCTCATCGGTAGGTAGATATAGTTCGCCGGTATGCAATTTTTCACGCATACCATCACTTCCTTTCAAAATAATTTTTATAAAGTATACGCTATCAAAAAGCGGAAAACAAGCGTTTTAACTGTTATTTCTAAAATTTTAATTAATATTCTTGTTGTCTTTTAATTTATTGTGTGATAAACTTTGGCTTATCAAATTTAAGTGAGGCGAAAAAAGATGAGAATAATGGCTAAACGATCTCAAGCCAACAACAGCATTATTATTATTCGGATCATTTCTTAGGTGGTGCGGATAGTTTAGCTCGTCTGCATCACAGCTGGTGCAGACAGGAAGTCTCGATCTTTTAGGCGCGACAACTGTTTGACGAAAATGGTTGGCGCGCCTTTTTTGTAGCTTAAATTTCAAAGGAGGGTCGAAAATATCGAGTAGTTATGGTGCAGTAGATACATAAGTAAAGGGGACGATAGAAATGGAAACAAAATTACAGGAAACAGCAGTTGTTAGAAGTTCAGTCAAGACGGTGATCTTAGCTTCGATGATCGGGACAGCGGTCGAATTTTTTGATTTTTATGCTTACGGGACAGCTGCAGCTGCGTACTTTCCCAAGGTCTTTTTCCCACAGATGACACCACTATTGGCAACGGTCTTGAGTTTATTGACTTTTGGTGTTGCTTTTGTGGCCCGCCCAGTCGGCTCATTTTTATTCGGGCATTTTGGCGATAGCTTGGGTCGCAAGAAGACCTTAGTATTATCGATGCTAGTCATGGGAGGTGCAACGATCGCGATCGGCTTTTTACCGGGTTATCACAGTGTTGGAGTTTGGGGTGCGTTACTCTTATGCGCTTGTCGTTTTGTCCAAGGGATCGGGCTTGGCGGTGAGTGGTCAGGGGCAGTTTTAGTAGCAACAGAAAACGCACCATCTGATAAACGCGCTTTATACGGAGCATTCCCAGAAGTTGGTGCTCCACTGGGATTTTTCTTGTGTAATGGTTTATTTTTTGTACTTGAAAAATTATTGACGCCACAGCAGATGTTAGCTTTTGGCTGGCGCGTACCATTTTTAGTTTCTGCGGTATTGGTAGTGATCGGTTTATATGTACGTCATCATTTGCAAGAGACACCGTTATTCCAAATGGCACAAGAAAATGACACCACGACTAAGACGCCACTTAAGGAACTCTTTTCCTGCTATTGGAAAGATATCGTTAAAGGAACATTTATCATGGGTGGGACTTATGCGATGTTTTACACTTTGACGACTTGGTCTTTAGCATATGCGACGACAGCGTTGGGCTTTAGCCATTCGGAAATGTTGTTGTTTTTGATGGGAGCGATCGTTGAATTTGCAGTCTTGATCATGACGACTTCGATGTTAGCGGATAAAGTTGGACGTAAAAAGGTATTATTGACAGCTACAGTTGGCTTAGTTGGTTTTTCGTTAGTCTTCCCGTATTTTTTAAGTGGTCAACACAATGTTTTAGGGATGTTTCTCTTCTTAAATGTTGGCTTTGTCATCATGGGAACACTGTATGGCCCAGTTGGTGCGGTCTTACCAGAGCTTTTCCCGACCAAAGTTCGTTACTCAGGTGCGGGAATCACGTATAATTTAGCAGCGGTAGTAGGTGCTGCCGTAGCTCCATCAGTAACGACTTGGCTGATCGCACGTTTTGGTCTCCACGCAGCGGGATTATATATGTTCGTCCTAGCAGTAGCTTCAGTTATCGCTTGGTTGACAACTAAGGAAACTAAGGATGTGGATTATACTAAATAGAGTGTTTGCCTGCACGGGTAGCTCCGTATAAATAATGGTGTCCTACTTATGATGCGTATTTTGCGTCATAAGTAGGACATTGTTATTTTCTAGGAGTTGCTTTTTCTCACACGTTTTTGCAAAATAAGTCATTTGCGTGAAAAGAAAGTTATTTTCATGGTATTGTTACTTAAAAAGCGAAAGGAATACGATGGAGATGATGAACTTAGAGCGGCAATTGTCAAATTTAGCCAAAGAAGGTTGGGATAAGCGCAGTTTACGCTATTACCGGCGAAACTATTTCAAACAAGCTGCTAGCGCACCGATAGATTGTTGGCAAGAGATCCATGAAGTTGGGACCCCACTATATACTAAAATGTTGCAGCGCTCTTGGTTGCCAGCACGCTTGAAAATTCAGTTAGTGTTGAATCATTTGGGAACATATGTAGATGAACATAACTTTTTACAGCTTGCTCCAACAGCTAAATATCATATTTGGGCTGACCTCGCACCGTTAGCTGAATTTAATGTGCTTTTTAGAACTTTAGTCTTGCAATTATATGGAAAAGCACCTAAGAATAGCCGACCGTTAGTACAAGAAAATTCTGATTTTACTCGACGCTTAAATCTTTTCCGGGGTTATATCGATCGGCAAGCCATCAGTTATTTACGTCAAACATATCCGGTTTTGCCCAATGATTTTTGGCGTTTAGCCGTTTATGCCAAGCAATGTGGCGTGGAGCTGGATTTTGAAACGGGGGCAAATTATCACAATCGCCACTTAGCTGAACAAAGTGATTTTGTACCAGAAAATATGAAGGTACAACTAGCTAAAAACTCGAGCTATGGGTATTTTTCGCGTTTCAACGATGCACGAATGGTAGAATTTATCATCAATGTCGATACGTTGGAGTTTGTCAGTCAGTGGAATGTGATCAAGCAGGAAAAAACAGGAAAATTTTGTTCAGATCCTGAAAAATACACCGTTTCAGAATTGCGAGCATTGGCAGATACTGAATCTTTTAATTATGGGATCCCACATGGAAAAGGGCGTGTGCCGTGGCGCTATCGCTATTCACATGGCAATCTTGATGGTGTTAATCCGCTTGAATCTGATCTGCGGAAACGGGCGAAAAAGTTCTGGCATGCAGATGGTGATGCTAAAAAAGAGGCAAACGGTTACGGAGATCTAGTAAATAGTAATGGTATCGCTGACATTTTATGCTGGCAAAATGTTTCACGTGAAAACCGCTTAGCACTATATCGGAACTACACCAGTTGGTTATATCAGACAAAGCGCACATCTACAGGGATATTTCGCTATTATGCTTTACATAGTAGTGGAGAAAATATATAATTGGGGCGTAGGAGGGTGAAGCTGATGAATAATTCACAACTGTTGAAAGGAACGTTGGAAGGCTGTGTCTTATTAGTGATCAGCCAACAAGAAGTTTATGGCTATGAATTAGTTACCAAGCTACAGAATTTAGGCTTTTTTGATCTCAGTGCAGGGACGGTCTATCCTCTTTTACAAAAACTAGAAAGGCAAGGCTATTTAGAAAGTCAGTTACGTGCGTCAAATGAGGGACCAAAGCGAAAGTATTATCACTTAACTACTAGTGGCCAAATGCAGACCCAAAATTTTATTACTGATTGGCAACAACTTATAGCGACAGTGACAGCGGTCATCGAACAGACAGGGGAAAATATGGATGGAGCTATTGAGCGAACAAAATAACCATTTACGTGAAAAGTTAACGCCTGAGAATCGAAAATATTACGAAAAGCTTTTGTTATATTTACGGGCAAAAGGTAAAGACGAGGTAGTAACAGAAGAAATATTGTTAGAGATCTTGCAGGATATGCTCGAAGCGCAGGCGGAAGGGCAAACAGCACAACAATATTTTGGCACTGATCCTAAGATGGCAGCCGATGAACTACTAACTGAGATAAATGCTGATAAGCAAACGAACTTAAAAGAAAAGTTGAGTCTGAGTGTATTCATCTTTTGTTTGCTAACATTATTAGCATTTATGCATACCGAGATCGATCTTGTCGAATATGTTATTGAGATAGTCGGGATGGTCATTTTACTCAACATCATGCTTACTTTGCTGGGCAATGATGCTTTCAACCGTGTCCCGTGGCGTAGCTATTTGGGCACGGGTGTAGCATTCATGATCTATTTAGGGGTATTGCTATTGAGTGATCATTTTACGCCAAAAACTTTGATCTATCCCCTTGGCCCTACGATACTGTGGGGGATCGGGCTGTTATTTGTGATTTATCTAGGACTATATTTTAAGTGGCCTGATTACTTTCGTAGTGGGCTTTTCTATATTGTAGCTTTAGCTTTTGTGGCTACGTTGGTGCATTTACCGCTCACAAGTAACATTTTTCAAACACTTTGGGGCCAAGTGAGTTTAATGGTGGTGTTTGCACTGATCTTAACATTTAAAGCATTCAAATTTAAGAAATAAATTTTATCTAGGTGAAGTAGGCAAAGTCATAGAAAATACGTTGACTATTAGCTATATTTACAAAGAATTAGGTAAATAGATTGGCTAGCTTAGGTATCTTGATCGGCTGGCGAAGACACAAGAGATCTGATAAGTAGTCACTGAGTGTTGATACAACAAAAGAGGAGCTGAGACTCATAGAGTTTCAGTTCCTTTTTTGGCTAGTTATTTAATAAATAGTGGTAAAGATTACGATCGATGTCTTTATAAGGGCAAAAAATGATTTTTACTTCAGGATGTTTAGCATGAAAGCTTTCAGTGACATCGAGTGCGATCTGAGCAGCTAATGGGCTGGGGAAATTTTTATGTCCAGTCCCTAGACTGCAAAAAGCTATCGAGCGGAGGTTATTTTCTAGCGCTAATGTCAAAGTAGCCTCATAGCAAGCAGCTAGCTGTTGTTGGAGTTGTAAGGTCAGTTCGCCCGTAACTTTAGGTGCTAAGGCATGAATGATGTGTTGGGCTGGTAGATGGTGCCCAGCAGTGATCTGAGCTTGGCCAGGTTTTAGGTGCGTGTGTTGCATCACCAAAGCACATTCTTCGCGCAACCGACTCCCGGCTAGAACGTGGATCTCATTGTCCAAACAGATATGTTCTGGTTCAAAGCAGCCAAGCATTTGGTCTGAAGCAGAATTGACGATCGCATCGACTTTCAATCGTGTTAGATCACCTTTGGCCAAATATATTCCCGGTCTATATTCGGTTAGATCGCTGAGTTCAACGTAGCCGCGCTTTTGCCAGATGAGATCTAATAGTTGATCTTCTTGTTGTAAGTAATGTTTGGGTAAGTCTCCTGGCTGGCGTCTAGTCACAAGTTGACGCCAGTAGGCAAATTGGGCTGAGACATCAGTTGGAAAAGGCCCGGTTGGTGCAAGTTTAGTGATCAATTCGGGTAAGAGTTCGGTAATTTGCATAAAATATATTCGCTTCCGTTACAGATTGGCGGTCCTTTGTTGTTTCAAGCCGTCACTTCATTATAGAAAAATTTTTAAGAATTTTACAGTGGATAGGTCTGAGCTTTTTGAGAATAGATTTCTTGTATTAAGGTAAGAAAGTGATTCAAAGTGAGTTGACCTTGCATAAATAATGATCCCCTATGATGCAAAATGCAACACGCATCATAGGGGGATCATTATTTAATGGGAGTTGTGTTACCGTTGATGGACGGTTTTACCCTGATCGAAAAGTTACGCCAAAAAGGAAATATCGTTCCCGTCTTGATCTTGACGGCTAAAGACTCCCTAGCCAATCGGGTCAAGGGCTTAGATATCGGGGCGGACAATTATTTGGTGCGACCCTTTGAATTTGAAGAATTACTAGCGCGGATCCGGGCCTTGCTTCGGCGAAAAAAGCGGGAAGTTTTAAGTGATACGGTCCAGCTTAAGGATGTGACCATCAATATTGCTAAAAAACAGGTCAAAAGAGCTGAGAAAATTATCAAGCTGACCGCTTAAGCGGGGATCAGGCTACGTTATCGAAGAAGCGTGACTTTGGTTTTGCGCTAGCTACCTAAGACGGTTATACTAAGTTTTGGGGGGTGAAGTGATGATATTTGTAACTTCAGATACGCATTTTTTTGATGAACATTTGTTAGGGATCACGGATTTTGCGGTCCGTCCTTTTTTGTTAGCCTCAATGATGAATGAAGCGATCATTGAAAATTGGAATAAAGTGGTCGATCCAAGCGATACGGTCTATCATTTAGGTGATATCGCCGTGCATTTTATCCGGCCGGAAAGAAAGGCCCAGCAAGACGTTTATGATGTTTTAAAACGTTTGAATGGCAATTTAGTGTTGATCAAGGGAAATCACGATAATCGAGCTTTATTTAAATATTTAGCCAAACACAATTATGAGGTCAACGGCAAGCCTAAGTTTACTTTCCATGACGTAGGTGCCTTGATCAAATACGATCACCGCCAATACTACCTGACACACTATCCACTGATGCTTGGTATCGCACCAAAGATCATCAACTTACACGGCCATATCCATCACTATGCCGTCAATGCTAAGGAAAATATCAATGTTGGAGTGGATTCACCAGAATTTGATTATCTAACAACTAAACCTGAATTTGGCCAGCCACTTTCAATGGCACAAGTTGAAGCGATCGTTGAAGCTAAAAAGGATGATTATTTAAAGAGACGATGAAAAAGATACTAAAAATATTATTAGGCCTCGTAGCGTGCTTGCTATTTAGCATGCAGACCGCCCAAGCTAAAGAAAATATCCCGACGCTTTTTGTTCACGGTTGGGGCAGTAGTTACCGCGCTGAGGAGCACATGGTCAAGGCAGCTGTCAAAGCTAAAGTGACTAATACCATTGTGCGCATTGATGTCGATATTTACGGGCAGGCCCACTTAGTTGGGAATTTACCTAAAAATGCCAAGGATCCATTGGTCGAGATCAATTTTGAAAATAACAAGAATGTCAATGCGATGATGGAAGCGCAATATTTAAAAGCAGCCGTTGAGCTTTTACAGACTAAGTATAAATTTAAAAAGCTAAACTTTGTCGGACATTCGATGGGTAATTCGGCGATCTTATTTTATTTGCGCGATAACGCTGGTGATCCTAATTTACCCAAATTAAATAAGCAAGTAGCCTTAGCAGCTTTTCCTAACGGGTTAGTCGACCAAATGCCTGCTGATGTGACGCTTGATCAAGCGGGCAGACCCAATGTCACAGCGGGGGATTTTGAGAATTTTTTAGTTTTACGTGAGACCTATCCAGCAGGGGCAAAGGTGTTGAATATTTATGGTGATGTCTTGGATGGAAGTGAGTCTGATGGACCAGTACCAGTCAAGTCGGCACAAACCTTGCGCTATTTAGTCAGTCCACGCGCTAAAAGTTATCAAGAAAAAGAGATCCGTGGTAAAATGGGGCAACACAGTAAGTTGCACAATAATTCACAAGTTGATCGCGCTTTGATCAAGTTTCTATGGGGGAAATAATAAATGGAAAATTATATGTTTGATTTTGATGGAACTTTGGCTGATTCGGGGGAGACTGCGGTTTTAGCGACTCAAGCGACATTTAAAGATTTTGGGCTCCCTTTGCCAAGTAGTGACCAGATCCGAGGCTACATGGGGATCCCGATCGAAAAGTCATTTCCACTGATGGGAGCTAAGACTGATCTACCAGCGATGTTTACCGGCTTTCGGGAGCATTATCAGGCACTGGAAGCTAGTCAGGTCAAGTTATATCCGGGGATCAAAGAAGTGTTAGCTAAGTTGAAAGAGAATGGTAAAAAGATCTATGCGGTCTCTAGTAAGCACAGTGAAGCACTATGCCGCAATTTAGAGCTTTTGCAGATCGCTACCTACTTCGATGATCTAGTCGGATCAGACCAAGTAGAAAATTATAAACCCGCTCCAGATGGGATCGATGTCTTGTTGGAGCGCTATAGACTTGATCCAGAGCAATCAGTCATGATCGGGGATGCGATCTATGACATCCAAATGGGACATGCAGCAGGAGTCAAAACGGCGGGCGTTCACTGGGGAGCCTTTGATTGGGAGGCTGTCTTGGAACAAAAGCCAACTTTTGCGCTCACAGAAGTCCAACAACTGGGTGAGATCTAAAAATATTAAAAAGCCTTCCGCTTCATTTAGAGAAGTTGGAAGGCTTTTTAAGTGATCATTTAATAATACGATCGTTTCAGCCTATTTGGTCTCATTTGCTAACTTTGGCACGGTCGGGATCATCACTGGTTCATTAAAAGCGATCAGTGAAAAGCAAGGTGCTTAGGTAGCCAAGTTCTCAATGAAACTTTTACTTGGGGCGACCTTAGCATCTGTCTTGACGGGAACGATCGTCGGGCTGTATTTTTAAAGTATGAAAGGACGTGGTGATTTTGACGAAAAAAATTATCTTGGATTGTGATCCAGGACATGATGATGCTTTAGCATTATTGTTAGCAGTAGCTTCTCCAGAAATTGAATTGAAAGCGGTGATAACATCGGCTGAGAATCAGACACCCGAAAAGACTTTGAATAATGCAATGCGGACTTTACAATTATTAGGGCAAACCCAGATCCCCGTGGCTGGTGGCAACCAGACGCCACTAGTCAAAGAATTGGAAACAGCAGGCAATGTTCATGGTGAATCCGGTCTGGATGGGGCTGAGCTACCGACACCGACATTTGAAGTTCAGCCAATGACCGCGATCGAATTGATGGCGAAAGTTTTACGGGAAAGTGATGAAAAGGTGACTTTAGTGGTAACGGGTCCGATGATCAATGCTGCCTTATTCTTGCGCGTCTATCCTGATCTGGCTAAGGAAAAATTAGCGCAGATCGTCTTTATGGGTGGCGCCATGGGACTTGGTAATTGGACACCATCAGTCGAGTTTAATATTTTTGTTGATCCTGAAGCCGCCAAGATCGTATTAAATGCGGGGATCCCATTGGTGATGGCACCGTTAAATGTGACTCATCAAGCACAGATCTTAGAAGATGAGATCAAACAAGTAGGACAGATCGATAATGAAGTAGCCAAAGCCTTTCATGGTTTATTGGAGTTCTTTGGAATTTACCATAAAGATCCTAAATGGGGCTTTGATGGCGCTCCTTTACATGATCCATGTACGATCGCTTGGTTGATCGATGAGACGTTGTTTGAAACTAAGAAAATGAACGTGGATGTTGAAACAACGGGTGAATTGACTCGCGGTGAGACGGTTTGTGATTACTATGAGTTGACGGGTAAAGAAAAGAATACGGAAGTCATGTTAGGGATCGATCGGCCAAGATTTATCCAACTTATCATGGAATCATTGCGCTCATTTGGGTGAGTAAATCAGGTGGTGAAGTTAAAGACACCACCTTTTTTGCGCACTGTAATGAAGTCGCGCTCCGAATTGCAACTCCTAGGAAATAACAATATCTCATCCACGAGGCAAAAAGCGCCTCCTGACTGAGATATTGTTATTTCTACGGAGTTTACCGCAATTCTTTACACTGTAATGGTATAATCGAGCTAATGACATTAACGGAGGAGATTTATTTTGGCAACTAAGCGAGAACAAGAAATTTTAGCACTGATCAAGCAAGATTCCTTGATCACGCAGGCACAATTGGCTGAAAAAACCGGAACAACGCGCTCAAATATCGGATCGCATATCTCTAACTTGATCAAAGAAGGCTTGATCGTTGGTCGGGGTTATGTCTTTCCAGCGGAAAATGAAGTAACTGTGATCGGAGCTGTCAATTTAGACGTATTGGGGGCTGCCAAAGCCCAAGTAAGTACTACAGGATCGACTCCGGGCCGAGTATATTCATTTATCGGAGGGATGGGCCGTAATATTGCTACGAACTTGGCTAATCTAGGGCTCAAGACAAAGTTGATCACGGTGTATGGAAATGATACTAACGGTGATCTGTTCCAAGCTGAAGCCCAAAATAATGAGTTAGACCTAAGTGATGCTTTGCGGGTCGAACGTCCGACGGCTATGTATGTGTATTTAAATGATGTCGATGGTCGCCGGATAAATTGCAGTCATGGGGCTGTGAACGTGTCTGTGTCTATGTCGATGGTCTAGAGATCTATTATCAAATACCGCCGGCAGCTAAATTTGTCGCCTACCATAAGGCAAAATTAGTCAACACAAACGGTGCTGGCGCAGCGATCATGGCGACTAGTGTCTACGCTAAATTGCAGGCCAAAGATCTTGACCAAACACTAGCTTTGATGCAAAGCGCCGATGCACTTACAGCTCAAGTCATTGAGGCTGTGACACCTAAATTAAGTGAGATCATTGCAGAGTAGAAGATATATGGGAGAGTTGGATCAAGGCTACTAGTGAAGGGCTTGGGTCCGCTGAAGCTTACACATTGGATCTGGTTGAAGGATATATGGAAATAATTGAGGGCGAGAGTTTAGTTGATGATAAAACAACTATCACTAAAGTTACTATTTCAAATGGTCAATTTGAACAAATCAATACTGTTTTAGATAGGTTAGAGATAGATAAATTTCAAGAATACTATATCTTTCCTGGGGTATGTGATGGTACACAATGGTCATTTACTGCTTATTTAGCTAGTGGCAAAATCCTAAAGACAAGTGGGAGTAACGCTTGGCCAGAAGGTTTTGAAGAATTTATTCGTTTATTTGAAACCGTCAGGGGAGATAAAGAACTTTGTGAAGAAGATGATTGAAATATATTTTATGTTGCTTCATAAGGTAGTGGCATATTGATGAGAACACAAAATAATATATGGGGGAATATTTATGGATGGATCGATCGAAAAAAGCTCAATTACAAAATCGAAAAAAACTGCAAAAAGTGTCCTTTCAGATGCAGGGTCATCACCAGATAATATGGAATTTGTGGATAAAAAGTGGGTATGACAGATCTAGTTTCATTGAGCAAAAGTATTCCAACCGTTACGGTAGATAATGAAAAAACACTGACAGATTTTCTATACGATGATGGGGGATATTAAATGGAGTCGTGCTCTGTGTTAGCAGACAGCGGTAATAATAGTGGGGAGAACGTTCTGCAAAAATGAGGATCCAACTGCTAAGATATGCCTAAAACTAATTGAGATCAAAGAATTAGTCCAAAAGTATCATTATGTGTTAGTTGGTAGCGTTTTAGTGTAGAATAGGGACAGATGCAACAGAAGGTAGGAATATTGTTATGGATATTAAACTGATCGCGATCGATATTGATGGGACTTTGGTCAATTCTAAAGGGAAGCTAACGCCAAAAGTCAAAGAAACCATCAAGCAAGCGACTGCTCAAGGGATCAAAGTCGTCATTTGCACAGGACGTCCGTTAGCAGGAGTGACTGATTTCTTGGCCCAGCTAGATCTAGCGGACCAAGATGACCAATATGTAGTTTGTTTTGGTGGGGCAGTCGTTGAGACCACGAGTGGTAAGCTGATCTTCCAAAAAGGGATCAGCTACGACGATTTTGTCGATTTAGAAGCGATCGCTCGCAAATTGAATTTGCATTTCCAAGCGATCAATACCGAGCGAATCTATACGTGTAATAAGGATATTGGCTATTACACACTCTACGAAGCGAACTTGGTGTCGATGCCGGTCTCATATCGGACGCCCGAAGAAATGCGGGAGATCCCGCTTGTTAAAGCTATGTATATCGAAGATGCTGAAATTCTTGACCCTGCGATCGCCAAGCAGGAATATTTTGAACCTGTCAAAGATCGCTTAGACTTGATGAAGACAGCACAATTTTATTACGAAGCCTATGCAAAAAGCGTCAATAAGGGTAATGCACTTGTTAAATTGTGTGAGATCCTTGATTTGACGGCGGATAATGTGATGGCGATCGGGGATGAGGAAAATGATATCTCAATGCTCAAATTTGCAGGTACAGGTGTTGCAATGGGGAATGCGATCCCAGCGGTCAAAGAAGTTGCCACACACCATACCGTGGATAACGACCATGATGGAGTAGCCCAAGCAATCATGGAATTAGCACTGAAAAAATAACGATAAATAGAGGACTTAGACCTATGCTGAACGGTGTAGGTCTATTTTTGTTGTGCAAATTATAAAAAACATCGGATATTAGTGAGTCTTAGTGTGGATGAAACTTTATCTCAAACCAAAGATCTGGTCTAACTCTTTGAGTCACCAGTGAGCCAATTCGATACTGCATTAGGTTACGCTGATTATATTCAAAAACGCTATCCTAAAGCAAAGATAACTGTAAAAAGCATATGAACAGCAGCAAGAAGAGCTTGCCATGCTCGACCACAAGTTGGCCCAAATCTATTATGAGATAGCTGATGTGACCTATCAGTGTTTACGCCAAAACGATGCTGAGCCACAGGAGCTTTCAAAAGTGGAACGATTGCATGCAAGCTTAGCCGAAACCTCGCATGATGCTTATCGAACAAATCGCCAAAAATTAGAGCTTGAATGGGAAGAATACCGTGTGGACGATCGGAGGCAACAGGATAAATTAGAGGTGGAATTTTTACAGCAAAGGAGGCGGTCATGATGAACACTTTAGCTATCTAAATGGCACTTCAGACCCAGACTCAGCTGGTATACAAAGGAACTTTGGCCAATGATCATACGGTGGTCGCGACTGCGTTAAAACAGCTCAAAAAATTAGTACAACGTTTGATGATATTGGAAACTGTAGCTCCAAGCAAGCTAGCTAAGAAAGATACGCTTCTTGAAAAAGGGATGACTGAGCTCGATTCATATATCAATGAGATACAAGAAAATATTACCCATGACATTGAGATCTTGCCTGAAGCGATCGAAGGCGAGCTGGCCAAAGCTGTGAGCAAGTCGGCTAAGCAGATCTGCCGGGAATTTGGGGAAATAGCTTATTAAGAAATGCATCTTCAGTAATTGAAGGTGTATTTTTTAATATTTTTAGAAATAATATTTCGTAGTATAAAATAAAAATACTTTTTGTTTGAAATTATAATTCAAAAATCGTATAATGAAACCGTAAACATGAAATGATATTTCATTAGGAAGGAGTAAGCATGAACGGTTTTTCGATTTTTATGGACCAAGATCTCACCCCACAAACAGTAAAGTATATCGAACAGATGGCACAGGCGGGATTTGAAGGAATATTCACCTCGCTTAATTTGCCTGAAGATGATGCAACTAAATATGAAGCTAGACTGATGGCTTTGGGTGAGCTAGCCCAGCAAAATGAGCTAGCTCTGATGGTCGACATTTCAGGCCCAGCTCTGAAGCGAAGTGGGCTAGAGTTAGAACAAATGAAGCAATTTGGTGTTACCGGTCTGCGGGCTGATGATGAGCTCGAGCTAGCAATGATCGCTAAATTAAGTCATGAGTTTACGATCGGTCTGAATGCCAGCACGATCACAGCAAATGATATTATAACTTTGACCAAAGCAGGGGCTGATTTTACTTGCCTAGAAGCTTGGCATAATTACTACCCGCGTCCAGAAACGGGACTAGCTAAAAATTATTTTTGCGAACAAAACGTATTTTTGAGAGCACATGGTTTGAAGATCAATGCCTTTATTGCTGGAGACAAAAATTTGAGATATCCCCTGTATCAAGGGTTGCCAACGCTAGAAAAACAGCGGTATCTTGATCCGTTGGTAGCTTGGGTCGAGTTGAAAAATTTAGGTGTTACTGGCGTCTACTTAGGTGATCCAGGACTCGAAGCCAATACACTGGAGCGCTTAAAGGTATATTTTGATAGACAGGTGATCACTTTGCGTATAAAACCAGAGATACCGCTGTGTCTTCAAGTTATGGGTGAGCATGAAAATCGGCGGGATGTAGCCGAGTTAGTCATTAGAAGTGCCAATGCGCGCAAACATGTGCTCACACAGATCGTCCCTGAAAATACGCATCCTCGTAGTCGTGGGAGCTTAACGATCGATAACTGTAAATATGGCCGTTATATAGGAGAAGTTCAACTGGTCAAACAAGATCTGCCAGCTGATCCTAAAGTTAATGTTTTAGGAAATGTAAACGCTGACTATTTAGGGCTGCTGGAATATATCGGTTCAGGACAAAAATTTAGATTAGTGGAGGAATAAGAAGTGGATCTAGCAAAATTAACAACTGAAAGAAGAAACGAAGCGACTTTGCATTTGGATGAAATGAGTATCCAAGAAGCTTTACAAAAAATGAATCTGGAAGATCAAAAAGTAGCTTTGGCAGTCCAAAAAGTGTTACCGCAGATCGAACCTGTGATCAAAGCAGTTATAACAGCATTTAAAAATAAGGCACGTTTGATCTATTTGGGAGCTGGAACGAGTGGGCGTTTAGGCGTCTTAGATGCAGCTGAATGTGTGCCCACATTTGGGGTACCAGCCTCCCAAGTCGTTGGATTGATCGCTGGTGGAAAGAAGGCGATGACCCTAGCAGTCGAAGGGGCAGAAGATGATCGAGGATTGGCTAAAAATGATCTTAAAGCTTTAGATTTGACGGCAGATGATGTTGTTGTAGGGATCGCCGCAAGTGGGCGCACGCCATATGTGATCGGCGGTTTAGAATATGCCCAAAGCATCGGAGCAAAGACTGCCAGTTTAGCCTGCAATTTAGACGCCGAGATCTCTGAATATGCCGATTTTCCGATCGAGGTAGACTGTGGACCGGAATTTTTGACTGGCTCGACACGGTTAAAAGCCGGAACAGCTCAAAAATTGATCTTAAACATGATCTCAACGATCTCAATGATCAAGATTGGTAAAGTCTATAATAATTTGATGGTCGATGTTAGACCAACAAATGAAAAATTAGTTGAACGCAGTAAACGGATCATCATGCAGGCTACCGATTGTAATTATGAATTAGCTGAACAAAAATTTGCCGAAGCTGGGCAAAATGTTAAATTAGCGATCGTAATGATCTTGACGAATTGTTCGGCTAAAGCAGGGTTAGAGAAATTGCAACAAGCGGATGGTTTTGTCAAAGATACACTAGATAATTGATGAAAGGAAGTAAGCAAGGTGACTGAAGATAAAGTAACGCGGATCGCCCGTGAGATCTATGCTAATGTTGGCGGACCAGAAAATGTTTTAAAAGTGATCCACTGTATGACACGGGTCAGAATGACGATCATTGATAATTCTAAGGTAAATATAGCTGGTCTAAAACAGATCAAAGGGGTCATGGGTGTAGTTGAAGATGAAACTTTGCAAGTCGTTGTTGGTCCTGGAACCGTTAATAAAGTTGCCCAGGCAATGGTCGATATGGTCGGAGTAAAACTAGGCGAAACATTTCCTCATGCTGATCAAGGATCAATGGATGAATTGATGGCAAAAACTAAGGCTGATGCTAAAGCTAAGTACAATAAACCGTCTAAATTCAAAGCTTTGCTCAATACGATCTCTAAGATCTTTGTTCCTTTGATCCCAGCCTTTGTTGGGGCCGGTTTGATCGGGGGCTTGGCTTCGATCTTAGGAAATTTAGTCACAGCTGGAACGCTAGATGCAGCCACCTGGACTCAGATCATCACAGTACTCAAGATCATTCAAGGTGGGATCTTCACTTATTTAGCGATCTATGTCGGGTTGAATTCGGCACAAGAATTTGGTGCGACCCCAGCACTCGGGGGTGTCATCGGGGCCGTCTCCTTGTTGAGCGGGATGGATCCGAATGCACCACTGAAAAATGTTTTTAATGGTGCGGCGCTTTCCCCTGGACAAGGTGGGATCATTGGTGTTATTTTTGCAGTTTGGTTGCTATCATTATTTGAAAAACAAATGCATAAGCTCGTGCCTGAATCACTTGATATTATTATAACGCCAACTATCAGTCTATTAGTTTTAGGTTTGATCGAGATCTTCTTGATCATGCCAGTTGCAGGGGTGATCTCGGCCAGCTTAGTTGGAGCGATCAATTTTGTATTGAATGTTGGTGGTGGCATTTCCGGCTTTATCCTCGGGGCCTTGTTCTTGCCAATGGTAATGTTTGGATTACATCAGATCTTGACACCGATCCATTTAGAAATGATCTCTAAGACAGGTTCGACTCAATTATTGCCAGTTTTGGCAATGGCAGGGGCTGGTCAAGTCGGAGCAGCGATCGCTTTGTGGATCAGATTGCGCAAGGATAAAGAATTTGTTGAACGGGTCAAAGGTGCTTTACCCGTTGGGATCTTAGGGATCGGTGAACCTTTGATCTATGGGATCACTTTGCCATTAGGCCGACCGTTTGTAACGGCATGTATCGGTGGTGGTATCGGCGGTGCAGTCATCGGGGCTTTAGGCAATGCTGGTGCGATCGCGATCGGACCGTCTGGTGTAGCCTTGTTGCCTTTGATCGCTGATGGAAAATGGTGGATCTACTTATGTGGGTTACTAGGTGGTTATCTCGGTGGCTTTGTAGCAACTTATTTCTTCGGGATCCCAGCCGACGCAAAAATGAAAGCGGATAATTATGAAGCTGATGGCCCGCAAGAGATCATCGAACCAACATTGAAAGTTCAACGACCAGCTGATTTTGAAACAGCTAAAATCGTGGCACCAGTTGCCGGAGATGTTAAAGCATTAGCAAGTGTCAATGATCAAGTATTTTCTAGTGGTATGATGGGCGCTGGTGTAGGGATCGAACCAAGTACAGGTGAGATCTGTGCGCCTGTTTCTGGGACAATAACTTCACTGTTGCCAACTAAACATGCCGTCGGGATAACAAGTGATGCTGGAATCGAAATCTTGATCCATGTCGGAATGGATACCGTCGAACTTCGGGGGCAAGGCTTTGAAAGCTTTGTCGCTGTAAATGATCATGTAAAAGTTGGCGATCTGTTGTTGAAAGTTGACCTTGAAATTTTAAAAGCTAAGGGCCTCGAAACGCTCACTCCGATCGTCATCCCTAATAGTAGTGAATATCAAGCAGTAGAAGTGGTGGCTGACCAAAATGTTACACAAGGAGCTGAGTTATTAGAGATCAAAGCGTGAGTTTGGGGAAATGGGACCGACTTTGATATAATCATGGGTAAAGAATGGAGACGAATCTATGGATGCTTTACTAGTGATCCGGCAAAATTATTCAAATTTTACGCCGGTCGAGAAAAAAATAGCGGATTATATCTTTGAAGTCGGCGATCAGATCTTAGATAAGAGTGCACAAGAAGTAGCCCAAGAGATTGGCAGTTCCTCAGCTGCTTTGGTCAGATTTTCCCGTCGTTTAGGCTACGATGGTTTTTCACAATTCAAGCAAAAATTAAGTGCGGCCTATATCGTGCATAATGATGACGGAAAATATTATGAGGAAGTCAGTGATACTGAGACGCCTAAGACGATCAAGAATAAGTTAAAAGTTCGGATCAATCATATGGTCGAGACGACAAATAATGCTTTAAATGACGAAACGGTCGCACAAGTAGCCAAACTGATCAAGCAAAAAGAGATGATCTTTGTTTTTGGTATCGGTGCTTCGGCGATCGTAGCCCAAGACATCTTGCAAAAATTCAGTCGGATCGGTAAAAAGGTGATTTTTTTACAAGACACACATCTATTTGTTTCAGCATTAGCGATCCATAAGACTGATGCGATCTTCATCGCTATTTCGATGAAAGGTGAGACTAAAGAAGTCCTAGATCTTGCTGAGATCGCCCGACAGATGGAAGTTCCAGTGGTCGCGATCAGTTCCCGCGAGGACTCTAAGTTAGCCAGTTTGGCCGATCACTTATTATTCTCGTTGTCAGGTGAAGATTATCAGATGCGGACGGCTGCTACGATGAGTTTGATGTCACAATTGTATGTGGTGGATATTTTGTTTTACATGTATGTCTCTGATAATTTTTCCGAGAGCTACCAGAAGCTAGAACAGACGCGTGATGTGATCAGAATGTTGGAAGATAAGCATAAATGAGAAGGCCCCAGCGAGGTTGCTGGGGTCTTTTTGTGGTGAAAAATTAATATAAAAAACTCAACTTGTAAGTTGGGTTATTTTAGCTAGAATAAGGCTTGTGGTGATGAAGGGAGCTTAAGAAATTTTTGGATAAGTTGGAAAAGCTACCGGACGAAAAGGCGGACGAAAGACGAAAAAACCTGATATACTGGGAAAAAATTACCGGACGAAAGACGATAAATCCCGTCATACGAGCAAAAGATTACCGGACAAAAAGTATTTTTATTAATATTAAGTTGAATACCTGTTTTTATATTAAGGAAGTGATGGGTCACCATGACAGTGAATTTTAAAGTTGATGAAGCAAGTGTAAAAGAGTTCTTCGATAATTTAGACAGTGAAACATTACTGATGAATATCGATCGGATGTTAAAAGAACAACAAAATTCCCGTGTTAAGCATAAACAGTCTGATTGGAAACAGATTTTTGATCAAAAATGATTGATTATCTGTTAGCTAAAGTGTTAGAGTATAAATGAAAAAGATCGATCCCTCCACATTGGAACCTATTCTTGGAACCGTGCGTGGAGGTTTTTTGGCTATAGGTATCTCTAAAGTAGCTAATATGTGACAAGTAAGATCAAATATGTCGTATTGTACAGCTTGTAACTGTGCGATTTTTTTATAGCAAAATTGAGTTTTGATATATTACGGTGTTAGAATGATAATATCGAATTGGGGTGTAACACTTCGGTTTGCACCTGAGGGAGTCGGATGTTTCTGGCTCCCGTTCTGTATTTACATAATTTTTTGGGGAATAGATACCGTTTAATTTCAATTGTAAAATATGGTTGAAAAATATTGACACACTGTAAATGTATAAATATGTCATAGTAGGATATATCGGTAGTTTACATATTTTTTATTTACACTTAGTAAATTTTTCATCCTTATTGTTTCAAATATACGATGATAACATAAAGAAGTCAGACAGTTTTGATAAGCAATAGTATTATTTTTTAGGAAGGATTGATTATATGGCAGATAAATTTAACAAGTATAAATATATTATTGTATGTGCAATATCTTTGGTAATTGGTATCTTCTTATTTGGAACAAAACATCCTGAAAGCTCTATACTATTTTTCGTGCCAGTATGGATCATTTTTGTTATTAAAGATTATTACAAAAACAAATATACCAATAAAATATTTATGGTAGTAATTATTATAGATATAATTTCACTTTTTGTAATACTAATGAAATCTGGTGTTCCTAGTTATATTAGATACATACTGTTTTATGTTGTAGTAGTGACTTTCTTTGATATATATAATTATTATCAAAAATATGGCCTCTACCATGAAAATATTATTGAAACACAACAGGGGTATAGTGGTAACATTTTATGGAAACAAACAATAAGAAATTCAGCAAAAGTTGTAAGTAAAAAAGGAATATTATTTCTTCCATTAAAAATAAAAAAGATAAGACCAAAGCAGGTGCTAATTAGTGAATTCATGTCCTATGCAATTGAGTATACACTACAAAATTTTTCAATGTTTTTAAATATGCCTGGAATAGTCGAAAATAGAAATATTCTACAAAGAAATTTCATAGATAACAAAGATCATATAATCCGTGAATTACGCAGTTTAAGAAATAAAGTTTATAAAGATATTCATAAAAAGCTGGTATCAGATCTTATTAATTTTTATGAACAGTTAGCAATTGGAGGAATATATTATTTAAAACACTACACATTCAGCGCAATATGGGAAAAGATGGTTGAAAGATACTTGAATAATCATTTCCAGGATATTGAATCAAATAAAATGATTTTTAATAAAGAAAAAAGTTTTCAAAATAATTTTCATAAAGAAATTTTCTATCCTAATAAAATGAATTCAATACAAAATATACAGCCCGATCATTATATGACAAGAGGGGATAAACAATTTATTTTTGATGCTAAATATTATAATTGTGTCCGTGGAATAAATTACAAACAAGTAGCGTATTATTTTTTTCTTGAAAGATTATCTGAAGATGCCCCGTTATTTTTGAAAAAGAAATATAGTAAGACATATACAGCTTTAATTTTACCTGGAGACATTGAGCAAAAAATACATTTTAAGTTTAACTCGGAATTTAATTCTTTAGAGAAAGATTTTGTTATTCTAGAGTATTATTTAAATGTACGGGATGCTATTACTTCCTATCTTTCAGAGTAATTATATAAGTGCCACAGGAATAAGACGAAGTTCTATAGAATAGCTTAATTATTGAGAAGGAGCTAACCATGTCAAAACATATCAAAGTAGTCGGTGCAGCGATCATCGACGGTAACAAAGTCCTAACAACCAAACGCAGCTCGGATCGAGTACTGGGCGATTTGTGGGAGTTCCCAGGTGGAAAGATTGAATCTGGCGAAACACCGCAACAAGCGCTAAAACGCGAGCTGGAAGAAGAGTTTAAGGATGAAATTTTAGTCGGGCCACAAGTTACTGAAACTGTAAAATATGAATATGAATTCGGTGTCGTTGAATTGACTGTGTTCTATGCAAAATTGCTAACAAATAACTTTGATTTGGTAGCTCATAGTGAAGTTAAGTGGCATACAGTTGATGAGTTGTCGCAACTTAATTGGGCCCCGGCCGATATCCCGGTTGAAAAAGCAATCGAAAAAGTTGATTTAAGGAGTATTAGTTTTGAATAGTCATTTAATTGATAATATTTCCAATACCGTGCTTAATAATTTTGTGGATCGGGATAAATACTCTGCGGTCGGTGGTTTGTCGGCATCATTAGTTGCCAATGAATCAGCCAACACCAATGTTTATCGAATTTTGAAAAATGAGTTACAAATGTGTGATGATTTCATTTTTGCAGTGGCGTTTATCACTAAGGCTGGTTTATCCCAGTTTTTATCCGTTTTTCAAGATCTAGACAAACGTGGTGTACGTGGCAGAATCCTTACCTCAACTTATTTGTGGTTTAATCAGCCAGAAGTTTTTAAAATATTAATCAATATTCCTAATATCGATGTTAGGATTTATACGGGTAAAGATCAAAAAACTGCTGAACCATTGCCATTCCATGCTAAGGGATACATGTTTTCCCACGAAAATGGCTATAATTCTGCAATTATCGGTAGTTCTAATCTCACAAGTAATGCAATTATGAAGAACTATGAATGGAATTTACGGGTTACTTCATTGGATAATGCCGAGATCACCAAAAATATCAGTGATCAGATTGAAGCCGAGTGGGATCGCGGAATTGAACTCACAGATGCTTGGATTGAAGAATACACTGAACTATATAAAAAGAATCATCCAAAATTGATCGCAGCCGCTGATGTAGCCGAAAGTACAGAAGTTTATCAAATTGATAGCAAAATTGTACCTAACAAGATGCAAAAAGCTGCTTTAGATCAGTTAACTGAATTGCGTCAAAGTGGTAAACAAAAAGGATTGATTATTTCTGCAACGGGGACAGGGAAGACTTATCTTGGTGCATTTGATGTACGGAGTTTTAAGCCTAAACGTTTTCTGTTTGTTGCCCATCGTGAGCAAATCTTGCAAAAATCATTAGAAAGTTTCTATAAAGTAATTGGTGGTAATCGCAATGATTATGGAATTTATAGTGGCAATAATCGTGAAGGGTTAGACAAGAAATATGTTTTTGCTACAGTTCAGACACTTTCCAAGCCAGAAAATCTAGCACTATTTGCCAAAGATAGTTTTGACTATGTTCTATTTGACGAAGCACATCACTTAGGTGCTTCGATGCATCAACGGATTTTTGAATATTTTACGCCAAAATTTTGCTTAGGAATGACTGCGACCCCAGAACGGACAGATAATTTTAATGTCTACAAGTTATTCAATTACGACATTGCCTATGAGATTCGGTTGCAAGATGCCTTAGAAGAGAACATGCTTTGCCCATTTTATTACTATGGGGTTGAGGATTACGAATTAAATGGTGAGACAATTGACGATACTACCTCACTACAACGGTTAGTCAGTGAAGAACGTGCGGATTATATAGTTAGACAGACTAAGTATTATGGATATTCAGGTGACAAATTGCATGGATTGGTATTTTGTAGTCGTAAAGATGAAGCTAAAGGTATTGCTGAATTATTGAGTAAACGCGGTTATAAGTCCATTGCTTTAACCGGTGAAGATGGCATTGCTAGACGTGATGAAGTTGTCGGTCAACTTGAAGTAGGCGTGATTGATTATATCGTGACTGTGGATATCTTTAACGAAGGTATCGACATTCCTTGTGTTAATCAGGTTGTTATGCTACGTAATACTGAATCAAGCATTGTTTTTGTGCAACAATTAGGGCGTGGTTTGCGTAAATTCAAAGATAAGGAATACGTGACGATCATTGATTTTATTGGAAATTATAAGAATAACTATCTGATTCCAATCGCTTTAACTGGGGATAAATCTCACAGTAAGGATAGCGCGCGTGATTCTGTAGATCTTGAACCGATCTTTGGAACTTCAGTGATTAATTTCACTAAGATTGCTAAAGAGCGCATTTATAAATCAATTAGCCAGTCAAATTTAACTTTGAAGAAAAAGTTGCATGATGAGTATATGAATGTGAAAAATAAGCTTGGTCGTGTACCTTTAATGTGCGATTTGCAGCGTGACTCAATTGATCAAAGTGTTATTGCAAGTAAGTATAAGCAATATAATGCTTTCTTGTTAGCGATGGATGAAGAAGAATTTGTTTTAACACCTTTCCAAGAACAAGTGCTTTCTTTTGTAACGGTTGAGTTGAGTAACGGTTTACGTAAACATGAATTGTTGCTGTTAAATGCGCTGCTTCAAGGTGAACTGACTGATGAACAATATGTTCAAATTTTAAAAGAAGCAGGTTGTTACGTAAATGACGCGGTGCTAGGTTCAGTTGATCGAATTTTATCGTTAGCATTTTTTGATGATAAATCGAAGCCTAATAAAGTGAGCTATGGTGATACAGAGATTACTGAACATCATGCAGGTAATTATCGTTTTAACGATAAAATCAAGGCAGAATTAACGAATAATGATTTTAAAGTATTGTTTGAAGATGCTATTAAAACCGGGTTACTTAAAGCAGAACAATATGATGCAAGTCAGCCCTTCACCATTGGTTGTCGCTATGAACGAAAAGATGCTTGTCGTTTGCTAAACTTCAACAAGCGTGTTCCAGGTCAAAACATTGGCGGATATTTTATTGACAAAGATCATGATACATGTCCAATTTTTATCACATATCATAAGAGTGAAAACATTAGCGAAACTATTCAATACGGTGATTATTTCAAGAATCCAAGTGTGATGCACATGTATTCAAAGAATAAGCGGCGAATAGAGGGAGCTGAAATCCAAAAACTCTATCGTGGTGTTGAAGAAGGCAAGCCGGCATTAGATATGCACATGTTTGTTAAAAAGTCTGATGATGAAGGGACATCTTTTATCTATTTAGGCCCATGTGAAATTATCAAGGGCTCAATGCAGCAAGAATTCTCTAGACGTCAGGATGGCAAGGAGGATCCGATTGTTTCAATGGATCTGAAATTAGCTGTCCCAGTTGATGCGGATAGATACTATATGTTGACAGAAAAATAAGCATTTAGGTAATGGATGGAATGTCCATGACTTTTTTATAGCATACAAATAAGGGCGGATATATCCATATAGTGGTAGCTATCCGTCCTATTTGTGCTCTATATAAAAGGATGATTCCCGTAAATGATGCCACGTAACGCATTTGCATTGAGATCTTTGGTGAGAAGCCACCATCTTGGCATCATTATGGTGACTGGTTCAAATTCACAGGCTTTGATGTGTTGCATGACATTGACGCGAAGTGAAACAAAAAATGAATTTGGGACCGTCTTCTGTTTTTTAGCAATACTATCTAGCGTGGGTGGAACTGGTCTTCGAAGCTCTCGCCACTTCTTATCTACGTGATATTCAAGGATGGCTGAAGCATAGGAAAGTGATTCTGCTAGATCCATTTTTTCAGTTTGGATGACTAGTTTTTGAATGTCTAAAACAAAAAAATCATAGCCTTCCTTGTCATTAGCGACTGCAAAAGCTGGAAAATGGAGCACGACCTTAGGTTTTAGTGCCATATATATTTCCCCCTTTTATTTTATATTTAAGTAAATAGATTTACTTGGGACTTCACTGTAGCACTTTTAGTAAGTAAAAGGGGGATAATTAGTAATTTGTTATAATTTCTAGACTTTAGATACAATAATGTGTTTAAGTTAATGCGAAATTTAGGTCGTATGACATGATCACGTTACTAAAGAGATAGAAAGTAAATTAGTTGATGGATTTCAGAAAAGAACGAAAAGCTACTTATGCTGCAGCTAGTAGCGGCATTCGTGCTGTTATTGCCACGTATTTTAATTTTCCGATATGGTTACTCATACTTCCAGTTTTGGGTGCGACTCATTTAAGTGCATGTTTGCTAAAATAGTTTATGTGTTAAGGCTGTCTTTCATGGATGGCGTATTTTTGTAGTGTTAAAATTATACAACGATAACTATTGGATGATAAAATATAGATATAAAACAATAATTTTTTAGGTATTATATTTGCTCTAGGAGGTGCCTTCATGAATGGATGGAAAGAAGTATTAAGTATTTTTGCAGTGACGATCAGTGTTGGATTGCTCATTGGGATGCTACTTTTGATCAATTCAACTAAAAAGATCGACAAGAGCCAACAAGAGATCCGCCAAGAAAAAGTGACGCAAGCCCAATCGGAACGAAGCAGTGAGTCTAGATCAAAGGCATCAAGCACCACAGTAGAAGTGCCAGAAGCTGAGACGACTTATGATACGACCGAAGAAGTAGCGCCTGCCGTAGAGAATACAGGTGAATATGAGATTGTTGGTGATCCGATCGATTATACCGATGCACCAGGTCCCCAAGCGCCAGCGTGGTACTATGAGTGTGATGCCAAAAACCATCGGACGCAGTATATTGAGCGTATTCAATCAGACAAATCAACGGATGAAAGACCAGTCTATTGTGGTTCATTTATCTGTCATACAGACCATTTTTATCAAGATTTTGAGAATTTATTCTATATCTCCCCAGAAAAAGAAGCATATATTTCTTCACTGCAAGAATCTTATCGGCAAAGTAGTAGCGATTAAGGTTGTCCCATTTTTGAGAGGCAATTGGACAAACCTGTGTTACCCATACAACATATGTATGATATTAAATAAGGTCTACAGAAAATCTCGTTTTCTGTAGACCTTATAATTTTATCTCAATGAACGACGATAACCAGCTGCTTGCGCCTCGGCTTCAGTGTTGAAATAGACCGCATTTTCTGAGTTCATACGGTAGCCCCGTTGCCCGGGAACATGATAGATCATGCTTCGAGAATTACCGACGATCGTTCCTTGTGCATTAGCATCAGCGGTGTTCATATCGCCATTGTTAACCGGTGCATTCCCAGCTTGGCTATTGTTGTCGTTATTGTTAGCTTGTGCTTGTTCAGCTTGAGCCTGAGCAGCGGCACTTTCACTAGCTCGACTTGCTTCTTCTTGCGCGATACGTTCACTTTCGGCTTCCTCACTCTCGGATTCGGCAATACTTTCTGACTCTTCACGTTCACTTTCAGCTTCTTCGCTAGCAGCCTTTTCGCTTTCTTCTTTAGCAATGCTTTCTGAACGTGCTTCAGCTTCTGAACTATCTTCGCTACCACTAGAGCAAGCTGTCAAAAATGAAAATGATAGAAAAATAATTGCGATAACACTCAATAAAGAGTGCTTTTTAGACGTTTTCTCCATAATGACATACCCCTTAGATTTATTTTTAAATATAATTTAATTTCACTAAAATGGTAGGGGTTTCACAAAAGGAGAGCGCTGTATAAAACCGCTAATTTAGTGTGATCGTACTAAAAAAGAGCACGCTAGAAAAACGTGCTCTTATCGGCTATTTGTAGGCTTTACGGTAACCAGCTGCTTGGGCTTCAGCTTCGGTGTTGAAATAGACCGCATTGGATGAATTCATACGGTAGCCTCGTTGGCCCGGAACGTGATAGATTATGCTATTGGCATTGCCCACGATCACACCTTGTGCATTGGCATCTGCGGTATTCATGTCACCGTTATTGACGGGGTGACCGCCTCCATTTGAGGCAGCAGGCTCTACAGTAGAGCTTTGATCAGCTGCAGTTTGTGCAGCAGCGACGCTTTCTGACTCAGCTTGTGCCTGTACTTTAGCACTTTCGCTAGCTCGACTGGCTTCTTCTTTTGCTACGCGTTCACTTTCTGCTCGGGCTAAACTTTCTGATGAAGCTTGTGCTTGAGCAATGCTTTCGGATGCTGCTTTGTTACTTTCAGCTTCTTCACTGGTTTTCTTTTCACTAGCAGCTTTTTTCTCTCTCGCTTTGCGTTTAGATTCAGCTTTAGCAGACGAGGCGATACTTTCGGAACGCTTTTTAGCTTCATCTGCTTTCTTTTTGGAACTCAAACTAGCCTGTGCTTCTGAACTATCAGCTTCTGTTTTAGTGGTTGGCGCAAAGGCTCCACATAAGATAAAGGCTAACACCGCAACGATGATGCTAGCTTTAGCGTGGCGTTTTTTTTGGCTTGAATTTCCAAAAATAAATACTACTGATGAGAGCGCATAAAAAGATAAATGCAAATAAACTACTCACTATCAAAACTCATTTATATGAAAAATAATAAAGCTTAATTTTATATTAAATCGTACGCAATACGCAACCACTTGCAAGCAGTGGGCGTAGATCTTGTCTATTTGTTGTACTACAACAGTCGTGTCTTAAGTGGACAACAAAAAAGAATACAGCAGGAAGAGTCTTTTTTTCGCCGAAAAATCCATATCTAAAAGCAAGTGAGTGGGGCTGGCTGATCGATGCTTTGCCAAAGAGTCGATCTGAGGATGGAGTAGAAATCTGGGGAGCGCCTACGCAAAGAATCACTTTATTGGTACCAAGACTGGATAAAACGGCAAAAATAAAATTTGCGCAACGCACCAATTCTAAAAAAAGTTTTGGTGCTTTTTGCGTATTTTATAAATAGAGCGTTCAAATCATTGACAAGCTAAAAACTTATGCATATTATAAGGGGGATCAAACGGATGCCTAATATGAAAATACCGCTATTTCACTGCAATCTTACGCCGATCGTAGCCGAACTTTTAGCGCTAAGATCGGTTGTAAGTAACCATCCAATGGACATCTATTGGGAAGGTGATGGGATGTATTTTTGGGATAATTTTGGTAATACTCGTTACTGGCAAATGCAAAAAGCTGGCCCAACTCAGATCGTCGAATGTAGTGTGGAATTTGATTACGAAAAAGATCTACTAGATCTGACAGACCTTGAGCAAGAACGCGTATTGGCATTTAGTAGTTATTTAGCAGGCTTTTCCGAAACGACACCCGTAGGAATAAAAATCGATTATCTTTGTCAAAAAGCCAAGTTAAAAGTTGTTCGGGAATTTGATAGATATGACAAGACACCCCAAACAACCGCTTTCCATGACAAATATGGAAATTTGAGTAATCGGATCAAAGTCATTTATTGTATTAAACCAGGGTATAATGAGCTATTACAAAGTGCAAGAATAGCAAGGGAGGAAGATCTATGGTCAAGTCAGTACGTGAGCGTTTAGATGAGCTAGCACGCCGATTAGAAGAAGATCCTGAGTTTCAAAAAGAATTTAGTACAGGATTTGTTCAATATGCTAATCAACGTCATGTTCGTCATGTTTATGGTATGGGACCATTAGTTGTCAGTGAGATTCATACTAATCAAGGACCTGAGAGAACTGACTATCTTGAAAGTGGTGAATGTGGTCAAGGAGTAGTACGGGGGTGGCAACAATGGAAGCTAAAAATGTAGAGTTTCAAAAGTATCAGATCCATAAATTGGTATTTCAGCGCCAAGAAAAGGCCGAGATATTAGTTGCAGATAAGGGAAAAAATCTCGAAGTTAGCAGTATGATCAAAACAACGCCTGATAATAAAAACGCTCGGGTTGAATTGACGACCGTGTATCACGGAAAACGTGAAGAACTTTATTTAGAATTGTGGGGGTATTTTACGCTTACGACTAAACTCGAACGCAATGAGATCACCGATTTTTTAGGCTTAAATGGAGTAGCGTTATTATTGCCATATGCTCGAAGTATCATTTCCATGGTCTCAGTCCTGGATGGTAAAGATGCGCTTTTGATGCCGACAGTCGATATACTAGGCTTGCTCAAAAGTACCGAGACAATTGAAAATAATCAAAAAACGTAACTTCACGCTAGCTCAGCGAAGTTACGTCAAAAGGAGGTTATTGTAAAATATAGCCGTCAGCGAGTTGGCAGAACTCGTTGACTTGTTCTTCTTCCCAAGCTTGATCTTTACCGAGCTCGGTTGCCATGATGTGAGCTACTTTAGGCGCCATTTCCTTTGCGACCCGAGCATCAAGATATAGGGCGCGGATCCGACGCGCTAACACATCGTCTAGCGTTTGTGCCATCTCTTCGCGCACTGCCCAGACTACTTGGGCTCCGGTAAATTCGTATTTAGGATGAAGTGGTAAGGCAAGTTCAGGCTCTTCTTCTTGTAGGCGTAAGATGGCTGCTTGGTCACTCCCGTAAACATAGCGCCAATCTTTGCGTTCTGCTTCGGTCGTCTGTTTAGCACCATGGATCTTTAACTCACGAGTCACACAATCTTTTGGTGGAAGTTCGGCTACCTTGATCGCTAAATCAACTGTTTCTTCGGCCATTTGACGGTAAGTCGTCCATTTACCACCAGTGATCGTGATCAGCCCCGACTCATTTGAAAAGAGTTTGTGGCTTCGTGAGATCTCTTTAGTCTTATCGCCGTCACCATCTTTTGGTGCAGCTAATGGACGTAAGCCAGCATAAGCAGCCAAGACATCAGCCCGAGTTGGTTTGCGTTCAAGGTATTCACCGGCTGTCTCGAGGATAAAGTCGATCTCTTCATCCAGTGGTCGTGGCTCTAAAGTGAACTCTTTTAGTGGCGTGTCCGTTGTGCCTAAGATGACTTTATTATGCCATGGCACACAGAACAAGACCCGACCATCAGAAGTTTTCGGGACCATGATCGCATCATTGCCCCCTAAAAATGATCCATCGACGATCAAGTGAACACCTTGCGAAGGGCGTACGGTAGCTTGATGATCTTTGGTATCCATCTCAAGGATCTGGTCAACAAAGATCCCGGTCGCATTGATGACAGCTTTACCACGTAGACTGAACTCTTCGCCGGTAAATTCATCTTTTACGGTGACACCAGCTACTTTAGCGAATTTCTTTTGGACCGAAGTCACTTTGACGTAATTGACCAAAGTTGCCCCGTATTCAGTCGCAGTCTGCATGAGATTGACAGCTAGACGTGAATCGTCGAATTGACCATCATAGTACATCATACCACCGACCAATTTATTATGCTTGATCTGTGGGATCGCATCGATGACCTTTGCCTTGGAATATATCTTAGAGCGCCCGATATTTAATTTACCAGCTAAGGCATCATAGACTTTCATTCCAATGCTGTAAAATGGCTGTTCCCATAACTTGTAGTTGGCGATGATGAATTTTTGGTTCTTGACCAAATGAGGTGCATTTCGTGCTAAGCGTCCCCGTTCATGTAAGGCTTCTCGTACTAAACGAACATCACCTTGGGCTAAATAGCGGACCCCACCGTGGACGAGTTTGGTCGAACGGCTTGAGGTCGATTTAGCAAAGTCGCTTTGTTCTAATAAGACGGTCTTATAACCACGTGAGGCTGCATCGACAGCGACGCCTAAGCCGGTCGCACCCCCACCGATAACGATCACGTCCCAGCCATCAGGATTGTTTTTTAGATATTCAATATTTTTTTGTCGTGAAATAGGCATCAAATCACTCCGATCTAATTGGATTATTCAAAGTAACGTGTTGCAGCGACTGCTTTTTGCCAACCGCCGTACAATTTATTGCGTCGTTTGTCATCCATTTGGACTTCAAACCGTTTGCCATCTTTGATAATTGCTTTGATCTCATCAAAGTCTTGCCAGTACCCCACGGCTAAACCAGCAAGGAAAGCTGCACCAAGGGCGGTCGTTTCCAAGTCACCGGCGCGTTGAACAGGGGTATTTAAGATGTCTGCTTGGAATTGCATCAAGTAATCGTTGTTAGCGGCGCCCCCATCGACTTTGAGCACCGGGATATCGATCCCAGTATCTTCTTCCATCGCACCAAGGATATCGCGGACTTGGTAGGCGATGCCTTGTAAAGTCGCTTTGATGAAGTCTTTTTCAGTCGTCCCCCGGGTTAAACCAAAGACCGCACCACGGGCATCTTGGTCCCAGTAAGGTGCACCTAGTCCAACGAAAGCAGGGACTACGTAAACTTCATCTTCATTTTTGGAAGCAAGTGCGGCAGCTTCTGATTGACTGGCTTTTTCGATGAGTTTTAGACCATCGCGTAACCATTGGATCGATGAGCCGGCGACAAAGACTGAACCTTCAAGCGCATAGTTGATCTCACCATTGATCCCATAACCGATCGTGGTCAACAGGTTATTTTTAGATAATTGTGGCTTGTTGCCGGTGTTCATCACGATAAATGAGCCAGTGCCATAGGTGTTTTTGACCATGCCAGGTTCAAATGCCATTTGGCCAAAGAGGGCGGCTTGTTGGTCACCAGCCATTCCGGCGATCGGAACTTTAGAACCGAAGAAATGATAAGTTTTGGTCAAGCCGTAGATCTCTGAGTTAGAAACGACTTTAGGTAACATTTCCCGGGGAATATTCAAAATATCCAAGATCTCTTGGTCCCATTCTAAGGTGTTGATATTAAAGAGCATCGTCCGACTGGCATTGGAGTAGTCGGTCACATGAACTTTACCGTCAGTTAATTTATAGACTAACCAGCTATCGATCGTCCCAAAGAGCAATTCGCCTTTTTCAGCGCGCTCTTGAGCTCCGGGAACATGATCGAGGATCCAGCGTATCTTGGTCGCTGAGAAGTAAGAGTCGATGATCAAGCCGGTCTTTTCATGAAAGAGATCTGAGTAGCCTTGTTCTTTCAGCTCATCGGCGATCTGAGCTGATTGACGCGATTGCCAAACGATCGCATGGTAGATCGGTAGACCGGTTTCTTTATCCCAAACGACCGTAGTCTCACGTTGGTTGGTGATCCCGATCCCAGCGATCTGTTCTGGTTTGACCCCTGATTCGATAAAGGCCCCCGCGATCACCGATTGGACGGAGTTCCAGATCTCGTGTGCGTCGTGTTCGACCCAACCAGCTTCAGGGAAATACTGGGTGAATTCTTTTTGACTGGTTCCAATGTGGTTACCTGCTTTATCGAAGATGATCGCCCGTGAGCTGGTAGTTCCTTGATCGATCGCCATAATATATTTTTCCATGTGGTCACCCCCCTAATTTGTAAACATTTTCTTTGATAAGTGTATCGTGCGCAATTAATAAAAATCAATTACTTAGCTTAACCATTGATCCAAACGTGGACAAAGCTTGCCAAGATCCCACCGCAAAGTGGTCCAACGATCGGTACCCAAGCATAGCTCCAGTTAGCATTAGCTTTATGGGGAACGGGTAGGATGCTATAAGCTAAACGTGGCATCAGGTCACGGGCTGGATTCAAGGCAAAGCCAGTCGTTCCACCTAGACTTTGACCAACGACCATGATCAAAAGACCAACGATCAGCGGTTTGAGTCCAGTGGTGAAATTTCCCAGGTTAAGCAAGATCAAGATAAAGAAGAAAGTTGCGATGCATTCGTTCAAGACGTTAAAGAATGGTCGATCGATCGCAGGACCGGTGGCAAAGATGCCGACTGAGTTACCATCTTTGTTTGGGGTAGCTTGGAATTGAGGATAATAGTATAAAATAACGAGTGCTGCGCCGGCAAAGGCCCCGAGACCTTGACCTAAAAGATAAGGTAAGACCTCATTCCAAGAAAAGAGACCAGCACTAGCAAAACCTAGTGTTACAGCGGGATTTAAGTGTCCTTGCGAGCCCATTTGACCAGCGGCATAGACGCCAAAGGTCACCGCCATGCCCCAAGTAAGCGTGATAAACATCCAGTTTTGGCCCCGAGCATAATTATCTTTTAAATTAACACCGGCACCACAGCCGACCCCTAAGAGGATCAAGATCATGGTTCCGAAAAATTCACCTAAAAAGCCTGACATATTATCCATCTCCTTTGATTTGTAGTAGTTCTAGTTGTTTTTCGATCTCGGGCAAGTCAACCCCAGCTTGGAGCAGGGAAGCTGCAACATAAGCTCCTTCGATCAAAGCTGTATCGTACAAGTGGACTGGCTTTGTGCTAAATTCGCCTGCCATTTCGAGATTCATCTTAGCACTACCAAGATCATAAAAGGCTAAGATCTCACTAGCTGAATTGTCTTCTAAAGCTGCGGTGATCTTATCAAGACTAGTACCGATCTCATGGTCATCGGTACCGCCAGCAAAAGTGATCGCAATATCGGGTGCAACTTGTTGGAGCAACTTAGGTACACCTTGGGCGATCTGTTCAACGTGTGAGACGATCAAGATCCCATAACTCATTTAAGCTCACCCTCCGTTTCTAATAGTGCTTCAAAAAGGTAACCACTTGAAACTGCTCCGGGATCAAGGTGCCCCACTGAGCGTTCACCTAAATAAGAAGCCCGACCGCGTTTAGCAACGAGTTCTTTAGTTGCTTCGACTGCTTGAGCGATCTTTTCAGATGTTAGTTGCCCAGCTGCGTATTCGGGCACAACGACTTCCCAAACATCGACCATTGTTTTGTCACCAAGCTCAGCCCCACCACGTTGCTTGAGGCCTAAGACCGCAGCTTCCAAGAGTTCACTGAGTTCAGCCGTTGTATTGCTCTTTTTGGCCATTTCTAAAAAGGCAGTTCCATACAAAGGTCCAGCAGCCCCACCAACTTTACTGATCAAAGACATTGCGACTAATTTGAGTCCAGTGGTCAGATCGGCTGGATTTTTGGTCGCAAGTGCTTCAGTCACCGCACGCATGCCTCGAGCCATATTATTGCCGTGGTCGCCATCGCCGATCGGGGTATCTAAGTCGCTGAGATAAGCTTTCTTAGCGGCGATCTTAGCTTCAAAATCATTCATCCAGGTAGTCAAAGTTTCAACTGTTAGTTCCATATCAAATTCCTCCTTACCAAGCGATCGTATCGACTTGATAGTTTAAATATTCGAGCCATTTTTCATCGGCCAATTCGAGGACGGTCAATGAGATCCCTGCCATTTCGAGCGAAGTCATATAGTTGCCAACTTTGCTGAAAACAGGGGTGATATCTTTTGCTTTGAGCCAGTTAAAGACATCATTGCTGAAAATGTATTGTTCCATCAAAGGTGTTGCGCCCATACCGTTGATGAGCACAGCGTATTTTTTAGTAGCGTCAAACTGTAGAGCTTCGTCGAGTTTTGTGAGCATTTCTGCGACTAGCTCTTTAGAAGGTTGGAGTTTTTCACGGCGATAACCAGGTTCACTGTGGATACCGACTCCATATTCGATCTCGTCATCGGCTAATTCAAAGCCTGGTTTGCCAACTTCAGGAACAGTTGCGGCACTCAAAGCCACCCCTAAAGTCTTGAGATGTGGCATGACTTCTTTAGCGAGGGCTTCGATCTCAGCTAGGTTCGCTCCTTGATCAGCAGCCGCTCCTAAGATCTTATGCATCAAAACTGTCCCTGCGACACCGCGTTTGCCTTGGGTGTAAAGACTATTTTCGACTGCGATATCATCATCGACAACGATCGAGCTGACTTTGATGTCGTCTAATTCGGCCATGTCTTTTGCCATCTCAAAATTCATCACATCACCCGAGTAGTTTTTGATGATCAAAAAGACACCAGCACCAGTATCACTTGCTTTGATCGCTTCATAGATCTGATCAGGTGTCGGTGAGGTGAAGACTTGGCCACAGACAGCGGCACTCAACATACCGTCACCAACAAAACCAGCATGAGCCGGCTCATGGCCACTACCGCCTCCACTGACGAGCCCAACTTTTCCCTGCATGGAAGCACGATCGGCCCGTACAACAGCTGTCGTTTCTGGCAGTTGCGTTAGGTAGGTCGGATAAGCTGAGACTAGGCCGGCGACCATCTCAGATACGACATTGCTTGGATCATTCATGATCTTTTTCATGTTATCATCCATCCTTTCTTTTATTGACAACTCTATTATATAATGTAAGCGTAAACATCGTAACGGACAGATTTTACGTTGTGTCCGACAAAGGTTTTGGGGATGCGCTAGAATTAAGGGGTGAGGTGATGAGATGGAATTACTGAATTCAAAGGGGCAGATCATAGATGACCTTAGACGTGGGGTACAGCTCGTTGCGCCTGATCTAAAACTTGTTTCCCAGACGACAGGTTTTATCGCTAAGAGCTTTGCCGATAAGACAGTTCCCGTGATCGCTTTAGGTGGGGCTGGGCATGAGCCGGCTGATTGGGGCTATGTAGGTGAGGGAATGCTGTGTGCTTCAGTCACAGGGATGCTGTTTAGCCCGCCAAGTGTAGCGGAGATCATTCGTGTAACTAAACAAGTGACTAAGCAAAAACAAGCCTTCTTTATTGTCAAAAATTTTCCAGCTGATGTAGAAAATTTCACTCAAGCTAGTGTGTGTTTGCAAAAAGAAGGCTGGCAAGTGGCTAGTTGTGTTGTTAATGATGATATTTCAGTTGATAGTGAGTTATTAGAAAAAGAACGCCGTGGGTTAGCCGGGGATGTTTTAGTTGCTAAGATCTTGGGCTATTTGGCGCAACAAGGGGCGAATTTATCCCAATTAAAGCAAACCTCAGAGCAGCTCGTGGCTAATTTGACGACACTGGGGGTCGCTTTTTATGGGTCCGAATTTCGGGTGACTTTGAGAAAGGAATTTTCCCTAAAAAAAGATGAGATTTATTATGGTGTCGGGATCCATGGAGAACCCGGGTATCGCAAGGAACGGCTGCGCGCTTCAGAATTGATCGCGCGTGAATTGGTCAATAAGTTGCGGTTGAATCAGCGCTGGTATCCGCAAGAGCGCTATGCTGTTTTGATCAATGGACTAGGAAAGCTGACCGAGCTTGAAAAATTGATCTTTACCGCTGATGTGGTCGAATTGTTGCAAGTAGAAGGAATAGACTTACCCTTTATCAAGGTGGGCGATCTCTTCACTACCAACGGGCTCGCGGGAGTTTCAGTCACATTGTTGAAATTACACGAGCCTTGGCTAGAAGCGCTTGAAGCCCCCGTCAAGACATACGCGTGGCATCAATAGTTACCAAAAGCAAATTCGATCGCATTACAAACTTTTTGGGCGAGTTCATCGTATTCTTTTGGTTCAGGCAAAAAGAGATTATTGGTCATCGTGTAGGTCAGACCTAGACAATAAGTCTCCACAAAATCATAGGCTTGACGATTTTTGATCAGGCCTTTTTTGCGTAGGATGTGTAATAAGAGGATCTGGATATGCCACGCGATCTCCCGGACGACATCGACTTCGACCTGATTTTTAAGGACGCTTTTGTAAAATTTGGCATTTTCTTGTAGCTCAAAAAAGACTAGCGAAATGATCTCTTGCCACGGGAGATAATCGAGATTACTATCGATGATATCTTCCATTGTTGCTTGGATAGTCCAAGATAATAGGTCGTATTTATCGTCAAAGTTATCGTAAAATGACTGGCGCCGGATCTGGGCTTGGTGCATGATCTGTGCCACACTGACATGTTTGAAGCCCTTTTGCATGACATCTTGTCTAAATATTTGCGAAATCTTTTTTTGAGTGATATATGACATGATAAGCCCTTTCATTTTGAATATCTAAACTAATTGTAACGTTTGCCTTTAAAGTTGTCACACGATAGCTCTGCGCGCCAGCAACTAAGCTTTATGTCAACACTGGGATCGGAATGACACGGATCTCGGCTAGGTTTGGGGTCATTCCTGAAATAACTGTATTTTATTGTTATGTATAAGTATTTAGCATTCAGTTGAGAGTTAGCTGGATGCATTTTTATAAATATAGTGATAAAAATCACAAGCGTAAGCGCTAACGCGAAGGTGAATGTTGTGCTAAACTAAAGCTGTTAAAACGTTATAACAGTAAGGTTATTTGTTTGACCACGTATTTTTTCAGCAGCGATAAAACGGTGATCGTGATCGATCTTTTGCTCATGGGGACTTTGATCTATGCACCTTTAACGCTGGTCGGGTTGATGGTCAATGAAGTCGTACCGAAGTTTGCTGTAGGCTCTTCGACGGGTTTTATGGGCTTTTTCTAATATATTTTTGGCGAAACGCTTGCCACTGCTTTGATCGGGATCTTGGTCGCAAAATACGGTTGGATCGCTAGCAACACGGTCTTATATGTTGCCGCTGGCCTAGCTGTGTTATTATTGGTGTATATCATGATCCATGACAAAAACTCGAAAAGGGCGAAGCATAATGAAACTATTTAGACAGATCATCGTTGTTAGCATTTGTATCTGGGGCTTGCTCAGTTTTAGTGAGCCAGTCCATGCAAGTGGCTCTAAGACTGAGACGGTGACCTATAAGATCCGCTATCAAGGTAAAACTTATTCTAAAAAGGCTTTAGTCTATGTACCAGCTAATTATGATAAACAAAAGCAGTACGATGTGTTGTATTTCTTGCATGGTTCGGGGGATTCAGCAACTGGTTTTTATGAAAACAGTCACTACAAGCAGGTGTTAGATAAATTAGCTAAGCAAGGTAAGTTGCAGAATACTTTGGTCGTCTTTCCGACATTTTATCCAAGCCAAGCTTTTGTCACGGGTGATTATCAAAAAGATGATAAATTGAGTCGCTTTTTTGCGCGAACTGAGCTGATGGGGGCCTTAATACCTAAAGTTGAAGCTAAATATAGCACATATGCTAAAAGTACTACCAAAAAAGAACTCCAGCAAACACGGGCACACCGGGCGATCGGTGGCTTTTCGATGGGTGCGATCACGAGTTGGTATGTTTTTGAAGAACAACTGCCATACTTTAAGACATTTGTTACCCTAGGCGGGGATAGTTGGGTCATCCAAGAAGATGGTGGTGGTACAGCAACCAAGCAGACCGCCAAAAAATTGGCCCAAACACCTAAGAAATACCCGGATCTAGATTTTAAGATCTTAGCCGGAGCGGGCAGTCGTGATCCCGCAGCTGAGCTTTTGCAAAAGCAGATCAGGGAAATGAAAAAGTATCGCGGTTTTAATGATACAGACCTTAAATACTATGAGTTACCGGGAGCACATCATACGTTAGAAGCAACGGTCACGCTGTTTGAGCATTATGCAAAACAGATATTTTAGGTGAACACTATGAAAGATAACTTTGACCAACGCATCAAAGCTCGGCAAGCATTAGTTCTGGTGGGAACTTTGGTCGTTGTCGGTGTGATACTGAGTTTAATAATGTAAGTAAAAACGATCGGATCAGTTTTTGATTCGATCGTTTTCTAGTTTATTCTTGTTTACGTTTGTTTAAGATAGCTCTGACCACTTTTTCGCGTGCAGTCATAGTTTCTTTTGCGTGGAGTTTCTCGTATTCATAGACTAAAACATCACCGATCAAAAGTTGTGATAGGCGCCCGACTAAGGAACCGCCATTCAAAAAATCATCAACTGCTGTCTGTAAAACTAAATCAGCCTGTGTTGCGATCGGGGAAGCAGGATAAGTCGTGATCGCGATGACCTTAGCCTGATTGTTTTTAGCGAGCTTAAGTGGCCCCAGTGTATCTTTAGTTCGCCCAGTCAGAGAAAATGCAATGATCAGATCAGACGAGTTTGTGACTGTAGCTAATTGGGCTTGGTAGTGAGGATCTGTCACGGCTTGGGCGCGGACACCGACCCGCAAAAGCATACTTTCTAAGGCATTACTGGAGAGCGCACTGCCTCCAACACCAAAAATATAGATCCGTTGCGCTTGATCTAACAAGGAGATAGCTTCTGTCAGCACATCTTTGTTTAGTTTATTTAAAGTAGTGCTGATCGTTTTAGTCAAAGCCGTTTCGATGCTTGCGTATGGAGAATGTGCTGTCTGGTGCACGTTGCTTGAATAATCTTCTTTGGCGACTTCGACTTTTAGATCAGAGAAACCATCGTAGCCTAATTTATGACAGAGTCGAACGATCGTGGCATCGCCAACATTGGTTTTTTGTTTGATATCATTCATTGTTTCATAGATGATATCAGTCCCAGCCCATAAAAAATGATCGGCAACTTTTTTTTCGGCTGGTGTTAGAGAAAAATAATTTTGGTGGATCTTTTCGCTTAATCTCATGTGAATGACCTCTTTCTATATCTATAACTATACACTTTTTCGGAGTGATTCTCCATATTTCTCCGAAAATGGATAAAAACGTTTACAAAAACCAACGGAGGTGTTATATTGTGGTTGGAGATATTCTCCCAAAAATATAAAAATGGAGTGAGGGGTATGGAAAAAGATGAATTTCTACGTGAGATCAAAGGTGGATTGATCGTGTCATGTCAAGCTTTGCCGGGAGAACCACTGTATACGCCAAAGGGTGGAGTAATGCCACTATTGGCGCTGGCAGCTGAGCAAGCTGGAGCAGTCGGGATCAGAGCTAATTCAGTTCGAGATATTTTGGAGATCAAGGAAGTTGTTGATCTACCCATAATTGGAATTATTAAACGAGACTATCCGCCGAATGAACCATATATTACGGCAACGATGAAAGAGGTTGACGAATTGGTCGAGACAGGTGTTGAAGTCATTGCATTAGATTGTACTTTACGCGAGCGGTTTGATGGCTTGACGATCAATGAGTTTATTCAGCAAGTTAAGCAAAAGTATCCACAGCAATTATTGATGGCCGATATTTCTACTTTGGAAGAAGGAATAAATGCAGCTAAGGCGGGAGTTGATTTTATCGGGACGACTTTAGCTGGTTACACATCAGAAAGTGTCAGTGTTGATGGCCCTAATTATCAGTTGATCAAAGGATTGGTCGAAGCCGGTCTAGATGTGATCGCAGAAGGTAAGATCCATACACCAGCGCAAGCAAAAAAAGTTCAAGAATTAGGGGTCGCAGGCATCGTTGTCGGAGGTGCGATCACTCGACCAAAAGAAATAGCGACCCGTTTTATCGATGAATTAAGGGGGTAATAAATATGTTTAAGAAATTTTCCCGCCTAGGACAGGCGTTTATGTTACCGATCTCTATTTTTCCAGTCGCAGGTCTTTTGCTAGGCCTAGGTGGAGCCTTGAGTAATGAAAGTGCGGTCAAAACTTATCCATTTTTAGACCAAGCTTGGCTCCAAACGATCTTAAAAGTTATGAGTTTTGCTGGCAATGCCGTCTTTGCTAACTTGGCGTTGATCTTTACGATCGGGATCGCAGTTGGTTTGGCGACCGCTGATAAAGGGACCGCTGGTTTAGCAGGTGGGGTCTCATTTCTAGTTTATACGGCAACGATCAGTGGCTTACTGGAATTATTTTCACCCAAAGGCACAACGATCGATACAGGCGTTGTCGGTGCGATCGTGATCGGTTGTACTGTCGCTTATTTGCATAATCATTATCGTAAAATACAGTTACCGCAATTTTTAGGCTTCTTTGGGGGCTCGCGTTTTATTCCGATAATTTCAGCTTTAGCTGCGATCGTGATCGGTGCCCTTTTCTATCTGATCTGGCCTCCGATCCAAGATTGGCTAAGATCAGCTGGTAAAAGTATTGCTCATATGGGAGCTTTTGGGACTTTCTTATATGGTTTCTTATTGCGCTTGACCGGAGCAGTTGGGCTACACCACACGATCTATCCGCTTTTCTGGTACACCTCATTAGGTGGGACCGAAGTTGTCGCCGGGCATACGATCTCAGGGGGCACAAAATATCTTTTTTGCACAGCTAGCTGATCCTAACCATACCGGGTTATTCACTTACGGTACTCGTTTCTTTGCCGGTCGGTTTGCAACGATGATGTTTGGTCTGCCAGCCGCAGCTTATGCGATGTATCGCTGCTTACCAAAGAGAAATCGCCAAAAAGATGGTGGTTTGTATCTCAGCGGTGGCTTGACTTCATTTTTGACTGGGATCACGGAACCTATCGAATATACTTTCTTATTTGTCGCACCTTGGTTATATGTGATCCATGCATTTTTAGATGGGTTATCATTCTTGTTCGCTGATCTATTGAACATTCGGATCGGAAATTCCTTCTCCGGTGGGTTCATTGACTTCCTATTGTTTGGGATCTTACAAGGTGAAGATAAGACTAATTGGATGCGCGTTATCCTCTTTGGCGCCGTTTGGGCAGTCGTTTATTATCTTGTCTTTACTTTCTGTATCAAGAAATTAAAAGTTGCGATCCCAGGGATGGAAATCGAAGAAGATGTGCCAGTGCAAACTGAGGCTACAGATAGCTCTTTGAATGCTGAAGCTAAAACTGTGATCAAGGCCTTAGGTGGGGCTGAAAATATCGAAACGGTCGAAGCTTGTGCGACGCGCTTGCGGGTAGCTGTTGTTGATAAGAGTAAAGTTGATAAGAAAACGCTCAAGAGTTTAGGTGCCGTAGCTGTGCTTGAAGTAGGTGGCGGTATCCAAGCTGTTTTTGGCGGGAAAGCAAATCTCTTTAGCCAAGAGATCAACCAAATTTTAGGAAAAGGTGATTAAATATGTTTGGACTAAAAAAGAAGAAATTGGATCTAAGCTCACCAGTCGACGGTAAACTGATCAAATTAGCCCAGGTGCCTGATGAAGTTTTTTCACAGGGGTTAATGGGTCAAGGTTTTGCGATCGAACCAACAGCTGATATGATCTATGCACCGGTTGCTGGTAAGATCGCCAATATTTTTCCAACTAAGCATGCGATCAGGATAAAAACTAAACAAGGTCCAGAACTGTTATTGCACTTAGGCTTAGATACGGTCGAACTGAACGGGACACCGTTTGAGCTCTTAGTTACAGAAGGCCAAAATGTCGATCCACAGACACGATTATGCAAAATGGATCGCCAACAGATCATCACGGCAGGTAAAGCTACTGCAGTTTTAGTATTGGTAACTTCGGGTGAAACAGTGACATTGCTTGAACAAGAGCGTGAGCAACATGGCCAAGTTTGCGCTACGATAAAACTTGATTAAAAGTATCAAAACATATTGCTTGCATTTGGTAACGCTTAGAACTATAATTGGACTATACCAATACGGAAGGAAGAATGGACCATGGAAATTATTGTAGTTAAAGACAAATTTGAAGGTGGCAAAAAAGCAGCAGAAATTTTTAAACAAGAACATGATAGCGGTGCCAAAGTTTTTGGCTTAGCGACTGGTGGGACCCCAGAAACAACTTATGAACAAATAGTTGCAAGCGACCTTGACTTTAGCGATGATGTTTCAGTCAACTTGGATGAGTATGTAGGCTTAGCTCCTGATGATGAACAAAGCTATCACTACTACATGCAACATCATCTCTTTGACAAAAAGCCATTCAAGAAGTCCTACTTGCCAGATGGCACGAACCTCGATGACAATGCCGAGACTAAGCGTTACAGCCAAGTGATCGCAGACAATCCGATCGATCTCCAACTTCTTGGGATCGGTGAAAATGGACATATTGGTTTCAATGAACCAGGAAGTGCCTTTGATTCAACGACTTCTAAGATCCATTTGACCGATTCAACGATCAAAGCTAATTCACGTTACTTCGACAACTACGAAGATGTGCCTAAATATGCTTACTCAATGGGTATCGGCGAGATCATGCGCTCAAAGAAGATCTTGCTGGAAGCATTTGGCAAAAACAAAGCCGAAGCGATCAAAGCGATGGTCGAAGGTGAAGTAACGACCGCTGTTCCTGCAAGTATTTTGCAAAAGCATCCAAATGTGACGGTGATCGTAGATGAAGATGCTGCTTCATTGTTAAATTTAGACTAGAGCAGTATCACGGTACTAACAGAGAACAGTTTTTAGAGCTACTGTTATTGGGCGATGAAGATGAGACTAAAGTGCAAGCGTATTTGCAGACAGGTGAGCTATATTTAGCCAAGAAATTTGGCCAAACAGTGGGTGTGGCTTTGATCGTGCCGACGAAAGAACCGACCGTCTTTGAATTGAAAAATCTAGCGGTCTTGCCTGAATTTCAACGCCAAAAGATCGCCACAAAGCTTGTCGAATATGCGATCTTAGCCCAAAGCACGCAGGTCAAACGGTTGATCGTTGGGACTGGTGATGCTGATTTGAATAACATGCGGTTTTATCTGCGCAATGGTTTCCGCTTTTTACGCATCGAACCTGATTTCTTTTTGAGCTACCCGCAGCCGATCTATGCTGATGGGATCTCTTTGAAGGATATGGTTTATTTTTACCGCGATCTAAGCTGATCATGATGTAGGAGTCATGATCGGCTTTTTTTATGATTTAAAAGAAAATTTTTTAATTATAGTATATAATGTCTATTGTGTGGCCATAATTTTGGCTAAATATTGAGTTTAAATTGAAAAGCGAGAATCGAAATGAAAAACAAACTATTATCCGGAACTTTCTGGATGATGCTTGGGAGTATCCTTTCACGGGTCTTAGGGATCATTTATCTTATCCCGTGGCTGATGATGATCGGTTCACCTAGTGATCAAAATGCTGCCCAAGCTATTTTTAATGCAGCTTATACACCGTATGCTCTTTTTCTATCGCTCGGAGTAGCTGGCTTTCCGACTGCGATCGCCCGCCAAGTTGCTGAGTATAATGGGCAAAATCGCTTTAAAGATAGTGTCCATGTTTTTAAATACGGGATGTTGTTTATGCTCTTTACGGGTTCGTTGTGTGGGCTATTGCTCTATATTTTTGCTCCAATGATCGCGCAAAGAAGTGCGGTCGTTTCGACTGAGGTGGCGACAACAGCGATCCGGGTGATGGTGCCGACTTTGATCATCTTGCCACCGATGAGTATGATCCGGGGCTTTTATCAAGGTAATTCCGATATGCAACCGATGGGCGTTTCTCAATTATGGGAACAATTGATCCGGGTGCTCTTTATTTTGGGGGCGACTTATTGGATCATGCTCGTCCAACATGGAAGTTACATCAAAGCGGTCAATTACAGTACGTTTGCGACCTTTATCGGGGCTTTGGCAAGTTACATATATCTGATCGCCTACTCGAGAAAGCGCATGGGGCATTACCGCGAGCTTTACCATGAAAGTGTTCCTGCTCATGATATGCATGTCTTTACGATCTTTAAAAATATTTTCAAAGAAGCTTTACCATTTATCTTTGTTGGTTCCGCGATCACGATCTATCAATTTATCGATCAGCTGACCTTTAAAGATATCATGGTCGATCTGACGGGATTGGATGCATTACAAGCCCAAGATCTGTACACGTATTTTTCAGCCAATCCAAGTAAGATCACGACGGTTGTTATCTCGTTAACGATCGCGATCTCTGAATCTTCCTTGCCGTTGTTAGCAACATTGGCCAAGCGTAATGAAAAGCATCAGATCGGTAAAACGATCGCACAAAACATCGAATTGATGCTACTGACACTTTTGCCAAGTTCGCTATTATTAGCGGTGTTGTCTTGGGAAGTAAACGGGGTCTTTTTCCCGTTTAGTCGTTTGGGAGCTAACTTATTAGCATATGCCCTAGTTACAAGTATCGCACTGGCACTGTTTACGGACTTCTTTACGATCGTTCAATCACTTGGTAAACATCGCCTAGCTGTGCGTTATTTGACCTTAGGGATCATTTTAAAATTAGCCTTACAAGTTCCGTTCACCTATCTTTGGGGAGCGTACGGTGCTTTAAGTGCGACGACAGTATCGTTTTTACTGATCTCCTTAGGGGTGTATGGCCAGATCAAGAAGCATTATCTGGTAAGAGGTCAGATGAGAAATGTGAAGTTGATCATTGTGATCAATTTATTGGTAGCTTTAGCGGCTTATCTGACAAACGAATTGGTCAGTCTAGTCTATCTACCACAAAATAAATTGACGGCCTTCTTGTATGCAGCGGTCTTTGGCGGAGCCTTTGTGCTATTGTATATCGCCTTGTTGAACAAGAGTGGCATTTTCAAAGAAGTCTTTGGTTTTAAAGTTAAATTAGCCGTCAAGGGCAAACATTAGTCGGGTGCGTGAGTTGTGCCGTATAAATAACGAGGGTTCTATCAAGATGTGATCGTGATAGAGCTCTCGTTATTTCTATTTCTACGGGGTTATTCGCCCGCTTGCAAACTGAGCTATTTTAGTTGACAGTTGATAATTTTTTTCTTAAACTTTCAGTGACTAAAAATTTATGGATGGAGATGTTATTGGTGAAACACACTAAATTACTTACTGCATTAGGCGCCTTTTTATTGGTCGTCTTGACTTTGAGTGCATGCACTCCGAGTGAAGATGCCGTTAAAAATAGCTCCTCTTCAGCAAAATCTGATAAGAAAGTTACTTTAAATATTGGAACGATGCCAGCACCGGATTCTTTGCCATTATATGTTGCGCAAAAGGAAGGATATTTTAAAGATCAAGGTCTGGATGTCAAATTGACTAACTTTAAATCACCTAAAGAACGTGATGCAGCGATCTCCGGGGGACAATTGGATGCTGCTGTGACTGATGTGGTCGCTTTGGCTAGTTATGTCAATGGTGACTTAGGTTGGAAGAGTGCGACTGGCTTGACCGGTTATTTTGGGATCGTCACAAGTGATGATAGCGTAAAAAATGTGGCTGATCTTAAAGGTAAATCAGTTGCAACTTTGCCACGTCAAACCCCAACATTTTACCTCTATCAACAATTAAAGCAAAACGGTCTTTCCGCTAGTGACGTAACGATCAAGGAAGTCCCAGCTATTCCTGCTCGTTTGCAATTAGTTGAACAAAAGCAAGCCGACGCCACGATCTTACCTGATCCATTTTTGAGTATGGCTAAAGCAAGTGGCTTAAAAGAGATCGCTAAAAGTGATCCTAAGACTTACCAAACAACGATCCTTGGTGTAGACAAGAAATTGGGCGATGACAAGGCTACTTTGGCAAAATTGACAACAGCCTATAATAAAGCAGTTGCTCAGATCAATAAGCATAAGGCCAGCGATTATCAAGCAATCTTGACCAAAGATCTTGGCTTCCCAGAAGCGGTCGCTAAAAACTACACTTTGCCTCATTATGAAAAAGCGGGACGTGTCCCAGCTAAGATGCTTCAAGCAGCCTTCAACTATGCTAAAGAAGAGGGCATCTTGAAAAGTGATATCGATGCTAGTCACTACCAATTACCGGTGGCTAAGTAATGTTTGAACTTGAGCACTTGACGATCGGATATGCGAAGCGTCAAGTCATCACCGATCTTAGTTTGAAGATCCCTGAACAGACGATCTTAGCCATTTTGGGTCCATCTGGGAGTGGGAAGACGACGCTTTTAAATGCGATCGCGGACTTATTGCCGCACAGTGGTGGGATCTCTTTAAATGGTAAACCGGTCACACCTAAGCAAGCCACCCTCGCATTGGTGCCCCAAGATTATGGCTTACTACCTTGGAAGCGTGTCAGACAAAACATCGAACTAGGGGCTAAGCTCAAGGGGCAAAAGCTGGATACTAGAAAAGTACAGCAACTGTGTGCGACCTTGGAGTTGACCGACGTTTTAACTCGTTATCCCAGTCAACTTTCAGGAGGCCAAAAGCAACGAGTGGCCTTAGCGCGGGCCTTTGCTTTGACACCTGATCTGTTATTGTTGGATGAAGCTTTCTCTGCTTTAGATACGGTGATCAAGCGCCGGGCTCAACAGTTGTTCTTAGCGCAGTGGCAACAAAGCCCGGTAACGACATTGATGGTCACGCATGATCTAAAAGAAGCTTTACAACTCAGTGACCAGATCTTGATCTTGACTAAAGACCAGCCACGCTTGATCGAAAATCCACTTCAAGAAGTTTCATTTACTAACCGCGACCGTCCAGAGATCTTGGCGCCGGCTTTGACGAAATTAGAAGGGTTGGTGGCAACATTATGGTAAAACGTGGCTTGCAGTTGCTGTATGCTGTGCTCATCTTGCATATTTTGTGGGCGTTGGGAGCTTGGGTCGTAGATCGGCCCCTTTTGCCGACTCCTTGGGCGGTATATATGTATTTTCCCCACTTGTTGAATATGGATCTATGGTGGAATATCTACTTTAGTTTGTATCGGCTGGCAATGAGTTTAGTGTTTGCGACACTCATCGGTGTTCCATTGGGGATCATGAGCGTTTGTTTGCCTAAATTTGGAGCATTATTTGAACCACTGGTGTATTTTACGTATCCGATCCCCAAGATCGCTTTACTGCCTGTGATCATGTTGTTAGCTGGCTTAGGCAATGCTTCAAAGATCATTACGATCACTTTGATCATCGTCTTTCAAATCATCATTGGAGTCCGGGATGCGGTCAAACAGATCCCACCCACGATGTATCAAGTGCTAGATGTGTTGGCTGCTGATCGGTGGCAGACTTTTGTCAATGTTACGGGGCCAGCGAGTTTGGCGGGCTTTTTCTCTGCGTTGAAGATCGCTTTAGGGACCGCCATTGCCACGCTATTTTTCACAGAGATGTATGGGACACAGTATGGTATGGGTTACTATATCATGGACCAGTGGAATCGCTTGGATTACTTAGCGATGTTTGGTGGGATCATTGTGATCAGTGTGGTCTCGTTTCTTTTATTTTTAACGATCAGCGGTTTAGAGCGTTACTGTTTACGCTGGCAAAATAAATAATATGTGAAAGTTCAGTCGTAAGTAGGCTGAACTTTTTTGTTGACATTTGTAAACATAGGTGTATTATATAGTTGTGATTACAAATGTAAACGGAAGAGGGAGAAATAAATGGCACAAGCATTGACACTAGTTGTAGCAGTAGTTTTGATCGGCTTTATCAGTTGGTGGTTCTTTGGCAAACATGAACAAAAAGAGGTAAGTGCAACGATGGAAGATAAAAATTTGCAAAAAGTAAAAATTGTAGTCGATGGGGGTTATACGCCAAATACTGTTGTTTTGAAAAAGGATGTTCCAGCTGAGATCGTTTTTGAACGTAAAGATCCATCAGCATGTTTGGAAAAAGTCGTCTTTGAAGATTTTGGGATCAATGAGACCTTGCCCAAAGATCAAGACCATGCGATCAAGATCGATACGCATAAGGCGGGTGAATTCAATTATGCTTGTGGGATGAACATGTTTCATGGGAAGGTGATCGTTAAATGATGTCATATCAAAAACGTTTTTGGCTTGCATTAGTTTTATCGTTACCGATGTTGGTGGACATGTTATTGATGCCCTTTGGTGTAATGATGCCTGGGTATAATTGGATCGCATTGGTCACGACGACATTGATCATGGCCTTTGCTGCTTATCCATTTTGGCGTAGTGCCTATGCAGCTTTTAAGCATCATAATGCCAATATGGATACATTGGTGGCCTTAGGGACAGCGGTCGCTTATTTTTACAGTATCTTTGCGATGGCCACAGGACGCCCCGTGTACTTTGAAAGTGCTGCTTTCATCACGGTCTTTGTTTTATTAGGACAAGTCTTTGAAGAAAGAATGCGCAATAATGCTTCGAGCGCTGTTGAAAAGCTTCTCGATCTGCAAGCTAAAGAGGCGACGGTCTTACGCGCTGGTAAACCGGTCAAAATACCTCTAGATCAAGTTAAAGTTGGTGATCTGGTCCAGGTCAAGCCGGGCGAAAAGATCGCAGTTGATGGCATTGTCGTCCGGGGCGATTCTTTGGTCGATGAATCGATGGTGACTGGGGAAAGTATGCCCGTCGAAAAGACAAAGGGTGAGCCAGTTATTGGTTCAACGTTGAATACCGATGGAACTTTGGTGTTTGAAGCTAAAAAAGTCAGTGCGGAAACCTTACTATCCCAGATCGTCGAATTGGTCAAAAAAGCCCAGACCAGTCATGCACCGATCCAAAAGTTAACGGATAAGATCTCAAATTATTTTGTCCCGTTAGTAATGATCTTAGCGATCGTGACTTATGTTGTGTGGTACGTCTTCTTAGGTGCAAGTGCGATCACGGCCTTGCTCTATGCGATCGCTGTGATCGTGATCGCTTGCCCGTGTGCGCTGGGATTAGCGACACCGACAGCTTTGATGGTCGGAACGGGTCGGAGTGCTAAAATGGGTGTTTTGATCAAAAATGGTGAAGTTTTAGAGTTAGTTGACCAATTAAAAACGATCGTCCTAGATAAAACGGGGACGATCACTGAAGGTAAGCCGGTCGTAACTGATGTCGTCGGCGAAGACAGTGGCTTAGTTTTAACGGTGGCAGCTAGCCTAGAAGCGGATTCAGAACATCCATTAGCCCAAGCGATCTTAAAACAAGCGGAACAAGAACAGCTAAAGTTAAGTCTGGTGACTGACTTTAAAGCCCAAAAAGGGATGGGCGTAACTGCCAAATTTGAAGATCAAGTAGCCTTTATCGGAAATGAACGGCTTTTGGGTGATGATGAATTGACCACCGAGCAACAGCAAACGCTCCATGACTTACAAGCTCAAGGTAAGACCGTTTCACTGGTCGGTCTAGCGGGTAAAGTTATTGGGATGATCGCCATTCAAGATGCCCCGAAACCGACTTCTAAGCAAGCTTTGGCCTTATTACAAGCTCAAGGCTTAAAGACAGTAATGCTGACAGGTGATAATGAACGAGCAGCCCAAGCGATCGCTAAAGAAGTTGGGATCGATGAGGTTATTGCTGGGGTCTTACCGCAAGAAAAGGCAAACTACATCGAACAAGAACAAAAGCAAGGAAAAACCGCCTTTGTCGGGGATGGGATCAATGATGCGCCCGCTTTGACGACGGCCGATGTTGGGATCGCAATGGGAGCTGGTTCTGATATTGCGATCGAAGCCGGCGGGATCGTTTTAGTCCAAAATGACCTCATGGGTGTCGTTAAAGCTCTGAAATTGAGTCAAAAAACTTTCCAACGGATCAAGTTGAATTTGTTTTGGGCCTTGATCTACAATGTGGTCGGGATCCCGATCGCAGCTGGTGTTTTCGTGGCTTGGGGCTTGACGCTCAGCCCAGAATTAGCCGGCTTAGCGATGGCCTTTAGCTCGACCTCAGTTGTCGGTAGTTCATTGTTATTGAATAAAGTTAAGATATAAGAATATGAGATAATGCTCTAAAAATCATATAAATAGGCAAGTGGTCTACTATGTTTCAGCGTGGTAGACCACTTGCCTATTTACTTGTCGAACACGTTTCGATTTAGCTCAGAGCCGTATTGATATCATTATGTTGATCACAGTAACAAACCAAGTAAGCTTAAGATAACTTCGAGGCCGACGATCTTATGAAACAGTAAGACATTACGTGGGAACGTTGTGACTTTATCGGGTGCTTTGACGAAGCCTTGGACGAGCTGATAGTCGCTTTTGACGGTGAGTAAGGACAAGAGTACAAGCCACGGTAGATAACCGAGCACTGCACTTAAGATCAGTCCCAGATAGCTCAAAACATAATTAGCTTGTAATAAAGTCAAACTGTGCTTGGTACCTAGATAATAGGCAAGTGTCTTACGCCCGATCACAACGTCTTCATCTTTGTCGCAGATGTTATTGGCCAGCATGATGTTAGCGATCGTAAAGACAGCCGGTAAGGCGACGATACTACCGGTTAGCCAAAACCAATTATTGTAGGTCGGAGCGTTATAGATATTGATGTAGACTCCGATCAAAGTAATATTTAAACCCATTGCTAGCCCTGAAACCAACTCGCCTAAGGGAGTCTGTGACATGGGATAGGGACCACCGGAATAACAATAGCCGACTAAAAAACTCAAACTTCCTAAGAGCAATAGAGGCCAGCCACTCAGATAAGCGAGATAAAGGCCACTACCGGCAAAGAGCAACAGTAGAATAGCTAATACGCTGTAAGCCCACGGGATAGAAATATCGAAACTTTTGATGATATTATTAGTGCTATTTTGCGCGGCGGTCGAGTTTTGGTAACGGCGATAGTCACTTAATTGATTATGCCCATTGACCGCTAAATGAAAGCAGATCGCCGAAAAAATCAACAAAAAAGTCTTACCGAGATTTACATGATGGTAGTAATAAGCAGCCATGATCGTTCCTAAGAGCAGAGGCAAGACCGTCAGTAAGGTAGTTTGTGCTTGAACTAAAGCTTTAAAGCGTTGCATAGTCTTGCACCTACTTTCCGTAATAGACGAGGGTCTGGGTATCAGGTGTTACCAATAATTTAGTGAGCGAAGCATTGGCGGGTTCGCTTAGATTTTGTAAATTCCCGATATCTAAAAGTAACGCTGCCAGTAATTTGAGCGTAAACCCGTGACTGACGACTAAAAGTGTTTGGTCGGGATGCTTTTTAGTAACTCCAGCTAAAAAACTTTCCAGTTTGGCAGTGACTTGCGCGTATGTCGGTCCCCCTGAAACTTCCCATGAATTAGGTAACAAGTTATGATGCTCATCAAAATACATTGGATATTGGGCATAGAGATCGGTCAAAAGCTGGCCGTTCCAAGTCCCATAGTCAAACTCGACTAGTCGTTCATCTAAAGTTGGTGTAGTTGAGCTGATAAGGTTAGCGGTTTGGACGGCCCGTTTGAGCGGACTGGCATAGACGGCATCAAAACTTACATTAGCTAGCTTGGCTTTAGCGGCTAAAGCTTGTTGTTGACCGAGTTTAGTCAGTGGCGTGTCAATCTTGCTACCCTGCATGATCTGCGCTAAATTAGCCTCACTTTGTCCGTGCCGCACACAATAGATAGTTGTCATGATAAATTCCCCCATTTCTGCTTAAATTCTAGTGCAAGATCGATTTGAAAGTAAACAAAAAAGCCCTGAAAAACAGGACTTTTTTGTTTAGTATCAAAATTACTTGTTCAATGGTTTCCATTCCCAAGCTTCGACTTCAGGTAGGTCAGTACCTTCATCACGAATGTATTGGTGATGTTTTGCGATGATGCTATCCATTTCAGCAACTAATTCGCCGTACTTGTCTGGGTTAGGCAAGCTCAAGACAGCTGATTTCACTAAGTCGAAACGATCCATTTGGTTTAGGACACGCATGTCAAATGGGGTAGTGATATCACCATTTTCACGGTAACCGTGGATCTTGATGTTGTGGTTGTGGCGATCAAAGAAGATGTCACGGATCAAGCCTTCAAAACCGTGGAAGGCAAAGACAACTGGTTTGTCTTTAGTGAAGTACATGTCAAATTCATCATCACTCAAACCACGAGGGTCAACTTTAGGACTTCTGAGTTTCAACAAGTCGACCACATTGATGAAGCGGATCTTTAAGTCAGGCAATTTTTCATGCAAGATCGAGATTGCAGCTAAAGTTTCCAAGTTAGGTTCTGTACCTGCAGCTGCAAAGACGATATCTGGTTCAGCGTTTTGATCTGTTGAAGCCCAATCGATGATCTTAAGACCCTTGTCGACTAATTCTTTAGCTTCAGCAGCTGAGTAGAATTGTTCACGTGGGTGCTTAGATGAAACGATCAAGTTGATCTTGTCGCGGTCATTTAAGACTTTGTCAAAGACAGCCAACAAGGAGTTTGCATCAGCTGGCAAGTATTCACGGATAAATTCAGGTTTCTTATCAGCTAAGTGACCTAAAAGACCTGGATCTTGGTGAGTGTAACCATTGTGGTCTTGTTGGAATACCGTTGAAGTAGCCACCACGTTTAAGGAAGGTATTTCTGTTCTCCAAGGAATTTCCTTAGCTTTACGTAACCACTTGAAGTGTTGAGTCAACATGGAGTCAACGACACGTAAGAAAGCTTCGTATGAGGCGAAGAAACCGTGGCGACCAGTCAAGACGTAACCTTCTAAGAAGCCTTCATCTTGGTGTTCAGACAATTGTGAGTCGATGATCCGGCCTTGTGGTGCCATGAATTCATCGTTAGGTTCTTTGATATCCAACATCCATTGGCGGTTTGTTTCTTTGAAGAGTGGTGCTAAACGGTTAGACATTGTTTCGTCAGGTCCGAAGATACGGAAATTCTTGTTAGCATCGTTTAATTTAACAACATCTTCAAGGTAACGACCTAAAACAGTCATATCTTGTTCTTTGTTCTTACCTGGTGTTGTTGTATCCACAGCATAGTTGCGGAAATCAGGTAAAGCTAAGTCACGGATCAATGAACCAGGATTTGTATGTGGGTTCATTGCCATACGTTTGTTGCCCTTAGGTGTCAATTCAGCCAATTCAGGGATCAAAGCACCTTTTTCGTCAAATAATTCTTCTGGGCGGTAGCTTTCCAACCATTCGACCAAAGCATCAGCATGTTGCATGTCATTTTGGTCAACTGGGATCGGAATTTGGTGAGCTCTAAATGAGCTTTCGATCGGTTTGCCATCCCATTCCTTTGGACCAGTCCAGCCCTTAGGTGCACGGAAGACGATCATTGGCCATACAGGTAATGAATTGTCATTGTTCTTACGTGCATTTTCTTGGATAGCTTTGATCTTTTCGATAGCTTTATCTAAGCCAGCAGCCATTTCTGGGTGCATCTTTTCAGGGTCAGTCCCTTCAACAAAGATCGGATCCCAGCCAAGACCTTCGAAGTATTTACGTAAGTTTTCGTTTGATTCACGTGACAAGATCGTTGGGTTAGAGATCTTAAAGCCGTTTAAGTCTAAAATAGGTAACACAGCCCCGTCATTTATAGGGTTGATGAACTTGTTTGACATCCAAGATGCAGCTAATGGACCAGTTTCAGCTTCACCGTCACCAACAACAGCAGCCACGATCAGATCAGGGTTATCTAGGACAGCCCCAGTTGCGTGGGAGATCGAGTAACCCAATTCACCACCTTCATGGATCGAGCCTGGTGTTTCAGGGGCAGCGTGAGAAGCGATCCCACCTGGGAATGAGAAACGTTTGAAGAGTTTCTTCATCCCTTCAACATCTTGCGTGATCTCTGGGAAAAGTTCAGTATAACTACCATCAAGATATGAGTTGGAGACCATAACTTGACCACCGTGACCTGGACCTTCGACATAGAACATATCAAGGTCGTATTTGTTGATAACACGGTTCAAGTGAGCATAGATAAAGTTTTGCCCGGCGATCGTACCCCAGTGGCCGATCGGTTTGACTTTCACGTCAGATGCTTCAAGTGGGCGACGTAATAATGGGTTGTCCTTTAAGTAAAGTTGTCCCACGGAAACATAGTTAGCGGCACGCCAGTAAGCATCAAGTTTGTTTAAATATTCTTTAGATGAGTAATCTACAGTCATGGCGAGATCTCCTTTGTTAATTTCTTTCTACACTTCTATAATAACGTTTTCTTGGGAGATGTCAACCATTTTGAATATTGGGACGTACCAAAATTAAATTTTACGGAACAAACGCCTATAATAAAGGATTTTTGCTCGAAATTTCTTTTTGTTCTTGGAGCTTGATCACTTCGATATCACGTGAGATCATCAATTCTTCATCAGTCGGAACTAACAAAGCAGCGATCTTAGAATCAGGTTTAGTGATAAAGCCTTCTTCACCCTTAGAATTGAGCGTGTCATCTAGTTTGACGCCCATGAATTCGAGTTCGTCACAGACTAATTTTCTGATCACATCGGAATTTTCTCCGATCCCAGCTGTAAAGACGATCCCATCTAAGCCTTTCATTTCGGCGTAGTATTGCCCGATATAGCGGACGATATTTTTGACAAAGAGCGTAACGGCGATCTGTGCGCGTTTGTTGCCTGCATCTTTGGCAGCGATGACGTCACGCATATCAGATGAGACGCCCGAGATCCCTAAAAGTCCAGACTGTCTGGTCAAGATCGAGATCATTTCTTCTGGGTCGGTGATGTTTAACTTTTTCATCATGTAAGTCACTAGTTCGACATCGACGTCACCCGAACGAGTCGCCATTGTGACCCCAGTCAGTGGGGTGAAGCCCATCGTTGTATCAAAAGACTTGCCATCTTTGACAGCACATAGAGAAGAACCGGCTCCCAAATGACAAGTGATCAACTTGAGGTCTTTAAGCGATTTGTGCATCAAAGCTGCGGCTTGGCGAGCGACATAACGGTGACTGATCCCGTGGGCTCCGTAGCGCCGGACACCGTATTTTTCGTACCATTCGTACGGCACGCTGTAGAGATAATTTTTTTCTGGGATCGAATGGTGATAGGCGGTATCAAAGGAAGCAACAGCTAAAGCATTTGGCAAAAGTTTTTTGAAGACTTTGATACCCAAAAGATTAGCCGGATTGTGTAAACGAGCTAGGTCACTGATCTCATCGATCTTTTTGATCACATCATCGTCGATAACGACGGAATGGTCGAAGTATTCGCCCCCAGCTACGACCCGATGACCAACGGCGGTGATCTCGTTTAGGTCTTTGAGCAAATGGAGTTCGACTAAAAGTTTCAACAAGAGATCAACGGCAAAAGCATGATCTGGGATCGGCAGTTCTTGGTGATATTTTTGACCGTTGTATTTGACAGTCACGCTCGAGCCTTCGATCCCGATCCGGTCGATCAGCCCACTGGCTAAGACATCTTCGGTGGGGATCGCAAATAATTTGAATTTTAAACTAGAACTACCAGAGTTGATGATCAATGTTTTTTCCATGGTGAGGTAAACCCCTTTCATATAGTTAAATCCATTACTATCATAAGCTAACTAACACCCAATGTAAACGCTTCAGTTTGTGAAGTGGTGAGCTATCATAGGGCAATAACGTCTAGTAAATAACGATGGGAGCACCCTGATGCGTTTGTTGCATCAAAGTGCTCCCATTGTTTAAAGTAATTGCCTCACAAACTCACTTGGATTTAATTTAAAAAGGCTAAAACACCGTATAAAGTGATAAGTATCACCGCTAGACCCCATTGCCACTTAGGTAGGTGGTCTTGAAAGCTAAAAGTTCGCGGATAGCCCTCTAAAAAACCTTGGACTCGTATTGCTTGTGCTAAAGCATCGGACCATTGAAGAGAGGTCACGATCAACTTTAGATAGAGTGCGGGGGTATAGAAGTGATACGGGTGTTGCTTGTTCAAAGCAGCATAACGCATCAAGCGGAGTTGCTTTTGTAAAGCGCTGACCATATTAGCAGCGGCTAAAAAGCCATAAACAAAGGTCTGAGAGAGCTTGAGATGTAAGACTAAGCTAAATAAGATCTTCTCTAAACTCGTGGTCAAAAGCAGACAACAGCCTAGCAATAAATAACAAAAGAGCCGGCTGGTGTACAGGGCTGCATTGGCCCAAGCATTTGTTTGACTAAAGGCGATAAAGGACCACCATGTTCCAAAGGCGAGGGGCAAGCTGACCAATAAGATGAGCCCGAGCTTTTTGTAAGACACGCGTTGACTAGCCAGGTAAAGCAAGCAAAGAGCACAAAGAGCGATATTTAGCCATAAAACATGGGCAAAAGCGAGCAATAGCCCTAGACCAAGCATGAGGATGACTTGGATCGTAGGATTTAAGCGAAATTTTGTCAATTTTCGTTTCCCCCTAGCTTTAACGTTTGATCTTCAAAAATAAGTTCGTAATCCAAATGTTCAGTGATCCCTACGCGTTGATGCGAGGTCAATAAGACAGCGGTCTGTTCAGCTTGGCAACTGTCTTTGAGCAAAGTCAAGCAAGTCTGGATACTAGCTTGGTCGAGATTGGCGAAGGGCTCGTCTAAAAGTAAGACCGGTTGTCCCATTGCTAAAACACTTAAAAATTGGAGTTTTTGTTGCTGTCCGCCGGAGAGTTGGTAAATAGAGCGGGGCTCAAGTTCATCCAGCCCCAGGACCTGTTTGGCATGTGCAAGCCGTTCTTTAGTCCAATAGTGGGGCGCTAAAGTATTGCGGCTGACAAGTGCGAGTTCTTCTTGGACGGTCGCACAACTAAATTGCGCCGTCGCTTCTTGGAGCATGAGGCCGACTGTTTTGGCCCAACGCTGTTTGAAAAAATGCGGTGGACGTTGCCCAGCATAGCTCAATTTTCCTTGATAGGGGATAAGGGTACAAAGCGCTTGCAATAAAGTCGATTTCCCCACACCATTTGCTCCGCTCAACAGCCCGAGTTGCCCTTGGGGAAGGGTAAGATCATGTGGTTTCAACAATAAATTTTCCCCGCGAGTTAAACTGAGCTGTTTCCAAGTTAATTTCCCGGGTTTTAATGGGCGCCGATCTAGGGGAGCCGGAGTGGCTGACGTCAATTTGGACAAGTCGAACTTGATGAGACGACTGTGCTCGGCATTGAAGCGATAGGCAAAGTCGAGCAAGTCTTGGTAGCCACTGGGATCATGATCAGCGATGATAAAAGTCTTGCCTTGATTTTTTAATTTCAATAATAGCTTTAACAGTTTGGCTTTACTAGTCGGATCAACGTTAGCAAAGGGTTCGTCGAGTAAGATGATCTCACTTTCGGTCGCCAGTACACAGGCGAGGGCCGCTTGTTGCTTTTGTCCACCTGACAGCGTAGAGAGTTGGCGATCTTTGAGCGAAGTCAGTTCTAGTTCTTGCAAGATACGTTGCTTTTGGGCAGTGATCTGTTTAGCTGGGAGCTGTAAATTTTCAAGGACAAAGGTCAATTGTTGGTCTAAAGTCGCCATACAAAAGCGTTTGTCAGGATCTTGAAATAGCATCCCGATCCGTTTAGCACGCTCAAAGGGCACGATCTGTTCGAGGGGCTGATCTTCTAAAAAGATACCGCCATGGGTGATCTGTCCGCCAAATTGAGGATACAGTCCACAAAGCAATTTAAAAAAGGTCGATTTACCACTGCCCGAAGGAGTAGCTAATAAGCTACAAGTTTGGGGCTCAACGTAAAAATCCAGCTTTTCAAAGAGCGGTGGTCGCCCGGGGGCATAGCTAAAAGTCAGTTCTCTAAGTTCTAATTTGACCATCAGATGCGCACCTTAGCTTTCGAGACGAGTTTTGCGATCTGGTAGATGAGTACACCATCAAAAAAGGCTAAAGATAATAGCCGGATACCAAATAAAGTCAATAACATCGAAAGTGGGTAGGCCTGGTAACCACTTTGGAAATAATCCCAAGCAAAGGTCACAATGGCTGAAAAGATCACAGATAAGGTCAGTGCTTTTTTGCCAAAATTTTTATAACCATAAGTCAAAAAGCCTAGTTCACTGGCAGCCCCTTGTAAAGCACCCGTGATCAAGTTAGCCGCACCCCAGCTGGAAAAGAGCAACATCTCAGCGGTCGCAGCGAGAAATTCGCCTAAAAAAGCCGCCCCTCGACGTTTCAATAAGATCGCTGCCAGTGGACCAGCCATCAGCCAGATCCCAAGCATCAGATCATTGGCGTAAGGTTTAAGGAAAGTTGCCGCTAAAGCGTAGTATAGATAGCTTGCACCTTGATAGATCAAACCAAAAAAGGCAGCTAAAAGGGCAAGAAAGATGATATCTTTGGTTTGCCAATGTTGTTTTGTTGAATTTGGATCGTATGTTTGCATACAAAAACCCCCTGCTTAGATTATATAAGCAGGGGTGTGGTGGTCTGGGCGCACGAAAAAATGCTAAGCTCCCTCCGCTGGTATTAACCAGATCAGGTGATTTGGGTATTTCTCAGCCAAACGGCACCCCAGCTTATATCGCTCACAGTATAGCAATGTTTATGTGAGCTGTAAAATATTATGCTTATTGCGCAACACTGACAAAGGTATTGAATTTCAAATATTTGTAGTGGAAACGCATGTGTGAATATTCAAACGGTGTCCCGTTATCTAAGAAAAAGACACCTTCCATGATCCCAGTCGGTTCGTGTTCATTTAAGCCTAATAATTCACGATCGTTAGGCGTTGATGGCTCGGCAAAGACTGAGAGAAATGATTTAGTGACTGACTGATTGTGCTTATCTTGCATGTAGTTAAAGATCGAGCCTTTGATCGTTTGTTGATCTAGTTTAGGCACGATCTTGATCGGAATATAGCCTGTTTCGATCATAAATGGTTGGTCATCAAAGAGACGCAAGCGCACGATCTTGTAGACAAAATCTTCTGGATCTAAGAAGAGATCGCGTTGCAATTCTTCACTGGGACGTTCGACGTCAAAGCTCAAGACTTTGATCTTAGGTTTTTTCCCGTCCATTTGGAAGTTATCGGTGACCCCTAAGTTAGAACCTTCTTCGTAGTTGAAGACCGATTCATTTTTGAGGTATAGGGGATTGATAAAAGTTCCCGAGCCTCTTTTTTTGAAGATGATCCCATCATTTGCCATGCGATTCAACGCGCGCTTGATCGAGCTACGACTAACATCATATTGACTGGCAAGCGTACGTTCATCGGGTAGTTTCATATCGGGGAATTCATGATCAAAGATCTTTTGTTTGAGATCAGATATGATCTGTTTATAAATAAGTTCGGCCGTAGTTCTCACCCTTTCACTAGTTCTTATTAAATTCTAGTTAACCACAAGAAGACTAAAACAACAAGAAATAAAAAATATTATGAGTTTTACTAAAATTTTACTAACTATTTTGGCAAATAAATGGTAGAATATTTTTGAGAGAATTGAAACTCATCTGCTGGGAGGAAATAAAATGTCAGTTTTAGTTTTAGGTGGCGCTGGCTATATCGGTTCACACACAGTTGACCGCTTAGTAGACCAAGGCCAAGATGTTGTAGTAGTTGACAGCTTAGTGACGGGTCACCGGGCTGCGATCAATGATAAGGCTAAGTTTTATCAAGGCGATCTTGCAGATCAAGATTTCATGCGTAAAGTATTTACAGAAAATCCTGAGATCGATGCAGTGATCCACTTTGCAGCTTACTCATTGGTCGCAGAATCGATGAAAAAGCCATTGAAGTATTTTGATAACAACACGGCTGGGATGATCAAGTTGTTGGAAGTTATGAATGAATTTGATATCAAAAATATCGTCTTCTCATCCACCGCAGCAACTTATGGTATTCCTGAAAAAATGCCGATCATGGAAAGTGATCCACAAGATCCGATCAATCCTTACGGTGAAAGTAAGTTGATGATGGAAAAGATCATGCGTTGGGCAGATGAAGCCTACGGGACAAAATTTGTCGCATTGCGTTACTTCAACGTGGCGGGGGCTAAGCCAGATGGTTCGATCGGTGAAGATCACGGTCCAGAAACGCACTTGATACCGATCGTTTTACAAGTAGCTCAAGGCAAGCGGGATAAGTTACAGATCTTTGGTGATGATTATAACACACCAGATGGGACCAACGTGCGTGATTATGTGCACCCATTCGACTTGGCGGATGCTCATATTTTAGCGGTAGATTACTTACGCAAGGGCAATGAGTCCAATGCCTTCAACCTAGGTTCTTCGACAGGTTTCTCCAACCTTGAGATCGTTGAAGCAGCTCGCAAGGTAACGGGCAAAGAGATCCCAGCTGAGATCGCTCCAAGACGTGGCGGTGATCCGGATTCCTTGATTGCAAGTTCCGACAAAGCCCGTGAGATCTTGGGTTGGAAGCCACAATTCGATAACATCGAACGCATCATCGAAACAGCTTGGGCATGGCATTCAAGTCATCCAAACGGTTATGATGACAAATAAGAAGTGCAATTCAGAGTGCTTAGAAACGTATAAATAAGAGCCGCTGACATTGTAATGTGTATTTTGCATTACGATGTCGGTGGCTCTTATTTACTAGTCTCTGCTCTGAATTGCACGTTATGGATACATAGCTCAAGTGCGCATTTTGCATTGCGTTGCATTTATCCACAAAAAAAGGAAATGCCAGCTGACATTTCCTGATACGATCTAGGCGAGTTGGGTCAAGAGTGGTTTTGCCTTGGCGTTATCCAATGGCAAGTAAGCCGGACCAACAGCTGCGCGATCGATCGCTAAACTATAATTGCTTGTGAGTGAAGGGACCATTTTTGAAAGCTCGTTCAATTGTTCCGAGACAAAGCGAGAGAAGGAGAAGTTGCGTTGCTCTTTCATCGTTTTTTCAAGATCAATATTAAAGGTCACATCTAAAAAGCAACCACTTTCCTTATCGGATAAACGCCATGCTTTACTGTGGTTCTGTCGTGATTCAATTTTTTCAACTACTGTTTCAGCCATAAAAAGCCCCTCCTAGAAAAATCTTTGGTTGTATTAACGTCTATACCATACTATGGATCAAAATTTTTTGCAAGCGTTTTACATTTGTTGATAAGTAAATCAGCAGAAATCATTATTTGAGTGCCTTAAATAGTGGGGGTCTAAGGACTTATCTTTAATACTTAAGATTATTTTAAGGAAAAATCTGCAAACTATACCAATTTTTGAAGTTTTAAAAAGTCGCTAAGCATCTGTGCAAGCGCTTTAAATAAAAGTGTAAATGCGGTAAAATAAGAGTAGTTAAATAACGCATTTATAAGTGAGATTTGGAGGAGATTTTTGATGGATATCTTTAGAAAAGAGCTTGATACCTTTGATGGACATACAGTGACTCAGATCACTTTGGTCAACGATAACGGAGTCGAGATCTCATGCTTGACGATGGGAGCGATCTGGCAAGCTTTTAACGTTCCAAGTGGTGCGGGGAAGAAGAACTTATTATTGAGTTTTGATCATACAAAGGATTACTATGCCAACGCTCAAAATATCTGTAAGGTGATCGGTCGAGTAGCTGGCCGGATCGCGCATGGTAAGTGTGAATTAAACGGTGAGCAGGTTCAATTGCCACAAAATGAGAACGGTAATACGTTACATGGGGGCGCAAATGGATTTAGCACTTATAACTGGAACTATACCACTTCACGCAATAAAAATAGTGTGAGTGTTATCTTCCAAAAGAAGATCACCGAGAAGATGGATGGTTTCCCAGGAAATATTTTGGCAACGATCATCTATACTTTAAATAACAATAACAAAGTGACAATCGCCTTTAGTGCATTGGGTGGCTCAAAAGATAGTTTGTTCAACCCGACCAACCATGTATACTTCAATTTGAGTGACCGCCAAGACCTTTCCAGCCACTCACTTAAGATCAATAGCAGTGCAACGTTAGAGACGGACGAAAATAATATTCCGACTGGCCGGGTCAAAGATGTCGAAGATACACCACTTGATTTTAGAGAGTTCCGCAATGTTAAAGTAGCCGCTGACGAAGCTGACGGCTTTGATGATGCTTTTGTGGTCAACCAGCCGGGTAAAGGGACAGAACCGATCGCTGTTTTACGTGATGAAGATAGTGGCCACCAGATCACGATCGATTCCGATCGCAACGGCTTGGTAATGTACAATATGCCAGCCTTAGATACTGAGATCAAGTTCACACGTGATCAAGGTAAACCAGCGATCCCAGGCGAAGGTTTAGCGCTTGAAGCTCAGACCTTACCAGATGCGATCAATCAAGAAAACTTTGGTGATATCATCTTACCGAAGAACGGTAAGCGTTCATATCACATCCAATTTGCATACGATAAGATCAAGTAACTGTTTTAGGGCCGTGTTTTATAGAAGCACGGTCTTTTTTTGTGATATTCGACTTACTACACTTATCAAGTATTAATGGTATACTTAAATTATTATCTTTAAGTAAGGGGAAAGTTTATGGATCTTTGGAAAAAGTTTATCAATAATGTCTCCTTGAGACGATTCGTCGTCTTACTAGGCATCATTGGTGTTTTGTATGCTTTACGTAGCTTGATCAGCATCATTTTGCTGACGTTTATCTTCACATTTTTAGTGGTACAGCTGACCAATTATATTCGGCGGTATGTGAAGATTCCATCGCAATTGATCGTGATCGTGACCTATCTATTGTTCATCGGTTTTATCTATCTAGCAGTGACGATCTATGTACCTAAACTCGCTGTCCAAACCGAAGCGATGATCAATTCATTATTGAGTTTTTATCAGCATCCACCGCATGGAGCGCAGGATCTGATACACTATATCGACCGCTACTTTGGTAAGATAGATATCATGCAACAGTTCAAGGGTGGCTTTGGGATCGCGCTAGGCTATCTTAAGAGTTTGGGCTCGATCGGCTTTACGTTTGTGATGTCGTTACTGTTGAGTTTCTTTTTTACGATCGAAAAAGACGATCTCTATCGTTTTTCTAAAGGCTTTTTGAGTGGCCCATTTGCGTGGTTATTCGAAGATATTTATCATTTTGCCAAGATCTTTGTGAATACTTTTGGGGTCGTACTTGAAGCTCAATTTGTGATCGCCGTCGTCAATACGGTGATCACCACGATCTGTTTGGCGATCATGAACATGCCTCAATTGCTCAGTTTAGGGATCATGGTCTTTGTGTTGAGTTTAGTCCCTGTAGCTGGGGTGATCATTTCCGCGATCCCGATGATGTTTATCGGCTATTCGGTCGGTGGGTTGCGCTATGTCTTTTATATTGTTATTATGCTAGTCGTTGTTCATGCTTTGGAAGCCTATATCTTAAATCCAAAATTCATGGCTAGCCGCACGGAATTACCGATGTTTTACACCTTTGTCGTCTTATTTGTTGCAGAACATCTCTTTGGTGTTTGGGGCTTGATCGTGGGTATTCCGATCTTTACCTTTATGTTAGACGTTTTAGGCGTAAAGCCGGTCCATGCCAAGGGTGAACGTTTGAAGAAAGTTAGAAAGTTGGAGCGTAAAAATGAATAAGCAGGAATTTTTGGCAGAATATGCTGTTGCCCGCAAAAATACTGATTCGGTCAAGTGGGATAATTTAAAAGAAACTTTCGATGCAGAAGATCTATTGCCACTTTGGGTCGCTGATACTGAATTTAAAGCACCAAAAGAAGCACTTGAAGCGATGACAAAACGGATCGCGCACGGTGCGTTTGGCTATTCACTAACACCGGATGCGTATTTTGAAGCTTATTTTAAATGGCAAAAAGAACGCTATGGGATCGAATTACATCGCGAATGGATGCGTTTTGGCACAGGGGTCGTGCAATCTTTGAGCACGTTAGTCAACTTGTTGACGCAAAAAGATGATGCTGTTTTGGTCTTGCAACCAGTGTATTATCCATTTATGAAGGTCATTGAAAATAATGAGCGTAAATTAGTCGTTTCCGATCTCAAGAATGAAGCTGGGATCTACTCGATGGATCTAGCCGATATCGAAGAAAAGATCACGGAAGAGCAAGTGAAGTTATTGATCTTATGTTCACCGCATAATCCAGTCGGCCGTGTCTGGTCTGAAACAGAACTAGCCGAGCTACTCGAATTATGTCGTCAAAAGCAAGTGCTCGTGATCGCAGATGAGATCCACCATGACCTTTTGTTGACAGATAAACCATTTATCTCAGCTTTAGAAGTCAGCGAAGGCAAGTATCGCGATAATTTAGTCGTTGTCGATGCGCCATCGAAGACCTTTAACATGGCAGCTCTGCAAAATAGTCATGTGATCATCCCTAATCCGCAGATGCGTCAGCGCTATGACAAGTTAGTTGAGCGTTTAGCTGCCCCAGCCGGTAGTATTTTAGGCAAGGTGGCTGCAGCTGCTGCCTATGAACATGGTACTTCGTGGCTCGAAGGTCTATTGGAAACGATCCAAGCTAACTATGACTATGTAAAGGAAAATCTAACTAAAGCTTATCCACAGATCGTCATTTCACCGTTAGAAGGAACATATCTAATGTGGATCGATCTTAGTGCAGTCGTGGATCCAGCTAAATTAGAGTTTTTTGTAAAAAATAAGGCTGGTTTAGCAGTCGATTTTGGCGATTGGTTCGGCGCTTCGGGTGCGGGACATATTCGGATCAATTTAGCCACGACACCTGAAAATATCGAACGTGCCGTGACTGCTTTGCTGAAAGCTTTAGATGAAAATCAAAGCTAAATTCACTAAAGCACTATCAATTTTTTGCATTTCAGTGTAAAATATCTTTGTATCATAAACATAAGAAAGAGGTTTTTACTAAATGGCAAAATTAGTATTTATCCGTCACGGACAAAGTGAATGGAACTTAGAGAACCTTTTCACAGGTTGGGTTGACGTCAACTTGAGTGAACAAGGCGAACGTGAAGCTAAGGAAGCTGGCCGCAAGTTAAAAGAAGCTGGTATCGAATTTGATCAAGCTTACACATCTGTTTTAACACGTGCCATCAAGACTTTGCACTTCGCACTTGAAGAATCAGGCCAATTATGGATCCCTGAAACAAAATCATGGCGCTTAAACGAACGTCACTACGGTGCATTACAAGGCAAGAATAAAGCTGATGCAGCTGAAAAATACGGTGACGAACAAGTTCACATCTGGCGTCGTTCTTACGACGTATTGCCTCCATTATTGGATGCAAACGATGAAGGTTCTGCAGCAAACGATCGTCGTTACGCAGAATTAGACCCACGTATCATCCCTGGCGGTGAAAACTTGAAGGTTACTTTGGAACGTGTTATCCCATTCTGGGAAGACAACATCGCTCCAGACTTGTTAGATGGCAAGAACGTTATCGTTGCCGCACACGGTAACTCATTACGTGCCTTGACAAAATACATTGAAAACATCTCTGATGAAGACATCATGGACGTTGAAATGGCAACAGGTCAACCAGTTGTTTATGAATTGGACGACAACTTGAACATTGTCTCCAAAGAAAAGCTTTAAGATAAAGCCTTTCGATAAAAGAAGCGTGATCTCCGAGCGAGACCACGCTTTTTTTACATATCGTGACGATTTATGACGAATAAATGACGAGTTAGGACAAATATTAGGAGATTGGTGCGTCCCGGGAAATAAATTGAGGGAAGTACCCAAACCACCCTAACTACCCAAACTATCTAGCCGCTTCACTCTTTATATACCTTAAAGTAGGTTAACATAATATGAATTAAAAATTCAAAATTTTATATTTAGTCAAGTCCATAATCCTGTGTAAAATACTATACAATGTTTTACCGGTCTCTCATTGATCAAACTTAATATATTTTCTTGTAGAACTGAGCCGTTCGTCATGAAGGTCCATAAGGACAGCTCCAATTAATCGATTGACAGACGTTCGGTTGGGAAAAATCCGAATAATCTTTTCTCTTCTGCGGACTTCCTGGTTCAGTCGTTCAAGAAGGTTGGTACTTTTTAGCCGATTATGACCATTTCCGATAACCGTATATTGAAAGGCTTCTTCGAAGCCATTATCCAATGTTTCGCAAGCTTTTGTATATTTAGACTGGTCGATATATTCACCGACTAAGGCATTTTTAGCTGTTCGAGCGAGTTTAATATCCGTAAACTTAAAGATCGCTTTTACTGCTTCTCTAAACGGTTTTGAATTCTTTTTTGGAATGGAACTGAAGATGTTTCTTAAAAAATGGACCTGGCATCTCTGCCAACTTGCGTTGGTAAAGGACTTACGAATCGCAGACACTAGGCCTTTATGGGCATCAGAAATGATGAGTTCTGTCTCCTGTAGACCGCGTTCTTTTAAGTAGTCAAAGAAGATGGACCATGTGTCATCACTTTCTTCATTTTGGATCATGAAGCCAATGATTTCACGGTCACCATCTTCCGTTATTCCGACTGCAATATGGCAGCTCTAAAGCACTCGATGGTCTTCTCGGACTTTTATGTAGAGAACATCCGTCATCAGATAAGGATAATTCGTACCTGAGAGTGAACGGTTCTGTCATTCGTTGACCATCGGGTCTAACTGTTCAGTCAGGCTAGAAACAAAAGATTTCGATACCGATTTTCCACAGAGCTCTTCAACAATCTTTGAAACTTTACGGGTAGAAACACCTGAGACATACATCTCTAACATGGAAGCGAGCAGTGCCTTTTCATTTCGCTGATAACGCTCAAACACCGTCGGTGCAAATTCACCATCACGTGTTCTAGGCACTTTTAATTCAAGTGTACCCACACGAGTCGTAAAATCTCGCTCGTAATAGCCGTTTCTTTGACTCTGACGACTTTCTGATCGTTCATAGTCATCGGCTTGAATATATTCGGTTCGTTGATTTTCCATCAATTGATTGAAAATAGTGGTTAGAATGTTTTTAGATACATCATCTTTTACCGAATGTTCAATAATACTTTGAATCTCTTTGTTGTTCAGTGTAAAATGTACTTGGGTCATGTAACGTCCTCCTAGGTATGTTTTTGTGGTTAAAAACATTGTACCGTAAAAAGGGCTGTTACATGGCCTTTTAACTTTTACACAATTATATGGACTTTATCTATCAAAAACAGTTAACGCTGTGATAGAATTGTAAAGAATTGAGGGATGAACATGAAACCAATACTTAAATACCGTGGTGGTAAATCAAGAGAAATTAAATATTTTAAAGAATATATACCTAAATTTGACACCTACTACGAACCTTTTTTGGGAGGCGGAGCTGTATATTTTTATTTGGAACCGGAAAAAGCTGTGCTGAACGATATAAACAAAAGACTAATCGACTTCTATAAAGATGTTCAAGATGAGTACGAATTGACGCATCTTCAACTAGAAAAATTAGGAATTGAATATAAGCATAATAGAGAATTATTTGACAAAGAAAAGAAGAAGAATCCAGACAAAAGAGTCCTCGATCAAAACGAACCAATATATTATGAGATACGTGATATGTTTAACGGGAAAAAGTCAACGGAATTAACTTACGCCACTGTATACTTCTATATAAACAAAACCGCCTATTCTGGAATGATCAGATATAATAAGGAAGGCGATTTTAATGTACCGTATGGTAGATATAAAAACTTTAACACCGACTTGCTAACACGAGAACATTATGAATTACTAAAATCTGCAGACTTGTTAAACGGTGATTACAAAAAATCTTTTGAATTAGCTGGTCCCAATGACTTTATGTTTCTTGATCCACCATATGATACTGTGTTTAGTGAATATGGAAATGAAGTTTTCACTGGAGACTTTGGCGAGGATGACCACAGACGCTTAGCTGAGGATTTTAAAAATCTGCAATGCAAAGCACTTATGGTTATAGGTGAAACAGAACTGACTGATGAACTTTATAATGGATACATTAAAGGAAAATATTCTAAGAATTATTCTGTGAATATTCGCAATCGCTTCAAATCTAGTGCCAATCATTTGATTGTTACTAATTATTAAAAAATAGCCACCTGTAACATTGCAGGTGGCTATTTTTTACAGAGAAAGCACATACCTTCTTATTTTATTATACCAATCAGTTTCATCATCTGCGGATTCAGCAAATTCTTTAGTTTTGGTGTGGATCTTCTGAATATCCTCTTCGTTCAATTTGTGACCGTCTTGCGTGACGTTCTTAAAAAATGTAGTGAAGTCATCAATAGTTAACGGAATAAACTCAACAGTTCCTCCATATAATTTTGTTGGAATTCGATGTTTATAATAAAACTCTGTAATAACATTTGGCTGAATTGTTTTAGCAACAAACAGTCCAAAAGTTTCTTTCCCATTTTCTTTCATTCTAAGTTCACCAAGATGCCGTGCCACTGGTTCGTTTTCCATTTCATATTGCTTCTTACCACTTGACATTGTGACTTCGCAAATCATGTTGAAAGAACCATAATCACCGATTATGTCAGCTGTGTTTCCGGGAGCAGTGTTGATTGGATCACCATTAACATTAGTCTTGAACGATCCTTTGATATTTCCATTATCAATCATTGTGAGTGCACGCCAAGTATTCCATTCAAGATATAATGGGTTGTCAAAGTAATCTTGAGACTTTATATGTTGGAAAGTTTGAACAACATCATCAATCTCTTCAGTATTGTATGACTTTAAAGACTTTGCGTATTGCTTTCGGGCTAGAGATTCTAGTTGATTTTCCTTTTCGTATTGAATCTTCTTCAAATCGAGCGTGGAAAGATTACTATACACGTCAGTTGTCTTGACGTCGAATTCCGACAAGCGAGCGTCAAGCTGCTTGATTTTATTGATTAATTTTTCTTCATCATCAGATAGTAAACGTGGAGACTCAACATTAAAAATAATATTGTTATACTCTTCTTTACTATATGAGTGCGCTTCACGATCAACATGTTCCAAAATGTATTCAACGTCTTCATTACGGTTTGGTGATACAACAACTTGTAAACGTTTGTTAACGACAACCAACCCGGTTCCTGTTAAATATCGTAAAAAAGCATTTCCATAATCACCAACATTGTTGAATTTGGTTTTAATAAACTTTTTAGAAGACTTTCCTTTATTTTCACGAACTTTAACGTCATTCGAATCAATCTTATCACTGTACAAGTCCTCAACATATTTCATCACATAATCATGATAATGCTTCCTAGCACTGATGTGATTTTTCTTTGCATCGTTTCTATATGCTTTGATTTTTTCAACCACACTATCAAAGTCGTGATAATCTGTCATCGTCACTCCAAAGGCATAAAACTCGGAACGAGATAAATCACCTACCGTGTACACCAATCTTAATAATTCCAGATATGGTTTGATGTTAAACATGCCCTTGTTATCTTCACGTTCTGGAAGTAATGGGCTTGGTAACTGGTACTTTAACAATTGTCTAGTTAAAACATCCTCAAACAAATACTTATTTTGGATCTTCTTTCCGGGTTCTGTAATTCTTAATGTTGGCTTAAGACTCACTAGACCCAAAGCTTGTGGGGCCCGATTGATTTTATCACGAGCTGACATTGCTGGGTTCGATGATTTTCCAATTGCAAAGTCTCCCATTTGGTTGCTAACCATCTTATTATAATAATCAGCTTGAGTATCATTGTTCCACTTTTTTCCCTCAAATGGTTGGAGCAATGATACGTAATGCGGTAACCGCTGTGGAGACCTTGGACTAGTCGACATCGTCATATATCTGCTACTGAAACCTGCCATTTTTATAACCTCACTTTATCACTCATCTATTTTAATAATACTACATTGTCAGTCTCTGCGGGAAGAGCATAAGGAAAGTAGCATAATTGAGCAATTTGTCAAGCGTGTCTATTAGGGTTTGACGAGTAGTTACAAAGTCAGTAAACGCTCCTAACACGATAATTTATAGCCTGTTTATGCAGAAATCACACGATTTTGAATTTTGTGCTGAATTGCTGTCTGGCTAGAAAACCCGCGACAGGCGGGTATCTTTTTGACTTTTATTGATATGGGTTTGACACAAGATTTTCCACCAAAAATCAGCTAAAATGATTGTCTCTTTTTGATGACAATACACAAAAAGAAAAAAAGAGCACAGCCCTTTAACAGGTTGTGCTCTTCGTGTTAATTATTCAATTATTGTACCGACTTTGGTGCTTCACCAATCTTGACCCATCCGTTGTTTACACCATAGTAATCACTTGTGTCATGACTCCAATCTGTACGAATAAACCATGTAGCAGTTGATCCAACCACGGCAGTAGCAAAGACCGTGTATGGAGTGACAATTAATTGTACTGGAGTTGCATAAGTCCCATTCATATTGGACTTACTATTAACGGTTAAATTATATCCATGACCAGCTGTATCACGTAACAAATAAATACCAGGCTTGAGGAACTTTTCGGTGGTTGTCGAGCCATCGGTCAAGCTAAAGTCACCAATGTCTAACGTATAAGTTTTGCTTGAATCAAGTCCAAGATAGCTACCTAGCTTGTTTTGATCAACAACATGTAGTGTTGGCCTTGGGCTGAACAAGCATTAACAATTGGCTATCGTCGTTCTTTAACTGAGATCGTTCAGATTATCGGGCGTGTCACCCGAGACAGCTCTAATAAAAATCATGCTCAGTTTACTAATATGATTGAACAACCTGATGCTAATGATGGAGAAGTTCAATATGCAGTTAATCAGATCTTAAAAGCTATTACAGTTTCTTTACTGATGGAACAAGTATTAGCACCAGAGATCCATCTCAAACGACGAAAACATAAGGATCAAAAGCCAACAGGTGAAACTGATATCTTGATCAAAGGTCTAAAGGAACCGTCAACAAAACGGGTCCAAAGCATCATTGAGAATGATCTACCCGACTTAAAAGCAGCTATTTTACAAGATGAATCAGTTAAGAAGGGTATTATGGCCAATGTAAATGCAGAAGTAATGAACAAAGAATTGGTACCCAAGGTAGTTATGACTCGTTACCCTGATCTAAGTAACGATGAAATTGAACAAGTCAGTCAATATGCAATTGCTGATACTATTTTGCGCCATGCTAAGGTAGAAACTACACAAGATGATAAAGGAAACTCTAATCAATTCTTGCGAATGGCTGATAAGTTCATCAATGTTGACCAGTTAGATATCAACTTGATCGAGTCTATCAATCCGTTCCAAAGAGCTTATGACGTAATGTCACAAGACATCGATAGTAATACTCTGCGAATTATCGAACGATCAATTGACGCGCATAAGTACGATTTTACAGATGATGAACTAGTTCAACTATATAAGAATGCTAAGGTGTTTGTTATCGAAAACGGTAGGCATCCAAGTAAAGAATCCAATAATGAAGAAGTTAGAATGGCGTATGCATTAGCTAAGATTGAAGAGCTTAGAGTAAGGAGGTCACAGGCTAATGGATAAAAATCGATCTATTCATTCTTTAGAGGATATCTTTAATGACCCTGATTCTCAGGAATTATTAGTAAAAAAGCCTATTATTAAGCCGAAAACTAGTTATGATCCTGATGTTGAAAATTTTAAAGAAATTACTGAATGGATCAGAAAACATGATGGTAAAGAACCCGAGAAAACTCATGATATGTCACGCTTCGAGGAACGGCGGTTAGCTAGTCGCTTAAAGGGTTATCGCAGTCGTGAAGATATGATTGAGCTACTTGAACCATATGATGAATTAGGCTTGCTAAAAGCTGGCGATGACCACATATCATTAAAAAATCAAGTTAAAACTGAAAAACAAGACTTTGCTTCGCTAGATGATATCTTAAGTGATGACTCAGCATTATTTGGTAACACAAATAATACGATCAACAGTAAACTATTTGATACTCAGAAACTAAATGAGTTTAAGTGTGTACAGGAAAATAGACCAGAAAATAAGTCTAAGCGTAAACGGATGGAAAACTTTGTCCAATATGAACCGCTCTTTAAAAAGGTACAAGCCGAACTAGCATCAGGTGTAAGAAGTTTGGTGGACTTTAAGAGTAATCAGATCGAATTACATGGGTTTTATGTGTTAAATGGGCAGTTATTGTACATTGAATCTATTGGTTCAGAGTTTGAAAGCAATACCCGAAGCAGTAATACTATTGATGCTCGGGTTCATGTTATTTATGAAAATGGAACTGAGAATACACCATTAAGAAATGGCTTGATCGCGTCATTATATGGCAGTAAAAAACGTCATGGATACGGGAAGATAGTTACGGAACCAGAAGATTCTAATCTAGAACTAACTAGTGACGACCAAGTAACCGGTTATATCTATGTTCTTAAATCTGAGAGTAATAATCCTGAGATCAAGAGGATTCAAGAGGATTATCCTCTTTATAAGGTAGGGGTTACAAACGGTTCAGTGAAAAAAAGAATCGCCAACGCTGAGAATGAGTCCACATATCTATATGGTCCAGTAAAAATATGTGAAGAGATCCAGGTCATTAATATAAGTTCAGAAGCCCTTGAAACGGCTATTCATCATGCACTATCTAATTATCAGCTTGATATCGATATCAAGGCACCAAATGGTAAGATTATCCATCCTCGCGAATGGTTTACTGCTGATCTTGAAACAATTAATGACGTAGTAAACGGTATTATCGCAAAACTAAGAATGAGTTGAGAAATAAAAGTATTTAGTTCTAAGACGTAATCAAAGTAATTTTCAAATATATATTTTAATTATGAGCAAGCTACTATAATGTGGCTTGCTCTTTTTATTTTGCATTGATTTCTAAATAAAGGAGAGGGTCAAATTTGGAGAAAGAAGTTGTCAAGTTCATAAGATTGAAGCAGGAACGTATTAAGATAGAAGGTTGGGAGCAACTAAGCGCAAGTGCTATTTCAACACCGTATGACACAGCAAATTTAGTAGAACCATTTTTAAAAGAAGCAGACCGAGAGATGATGTTAGTTATTGGATTGGATACGAAGAATAAACCCACAGTTATTAGCATAATATCAATTGGAACACTCAACCAATCTACAGTTTTAGTTAGGGAAATTTTTAAGACGCTATTATTAGCTAATTCAATCCGATTTATCGTGGTCCATAATCATCCATCAGGTGACACAACACCATCAGAAAATGATTTAAAGATCACACAAAAATTGAAGAAAGCAGGGGAGATGATGGAGATAGTATTGTTGGATAGCATTATTTACGGTGATGACATTAGAAGCTTGCTAGCAAATGATTGGGGTGGAGTGAGTCTTGGTAGGATATGAATTGGCGAAAAGAGAATTGATCTTAGAGCTTGAAACGATCATGCGCATAACGATTGATGAAAATAGAACAGTGTACGAGACAGTGTTGTTAGAGCGTTGTGAACTAGATGAAGCAGTTCAGAATCTAGTACCAAACAACGAGCATTGTGTCAGTGTAACGAGTTTTGCTGTTAAAGATGTAACAGGCTTTATTATTGCAAACAATCAAAATAAAGATGTCTGGGGCATTGGATTTATTGGCTCTGACGGAACAATAAAAGAATGGAGAGTGTAACATATGGATACATGGATCAGAATTTTGATCGAAGCAGGAGTTCAGATTGGTATGGAAATTATCCGAGAATTAGGAGATGACTAATAAGTAATGGAAAAAATGACCCAAACAAAACCCTGAGTTGGCTGTGAGGCTAACTCAGGGTTATTTCAATGGTTATGGGTCATTTTTTTAGAGTATTGTTATAGAGTTGTACAGCCTAACTGTCTCTGATGCCAAAAACCATTCCAGCGGAAAAGTGTTATTGGTAGTGTTGTGGTTTATATAAAAGTTAGTAAAATCAAGATGATCTACTGTACTATTAAGAGACGCAAGTTTATTTTTATAAGTTGGTGGTACTATTATTGGTGATTCCCTAAATCTTTCATCCACATATTTTAGAGCGTCATAAGATAGTCTCTTGTTATTTTTATAGTAGGTAAAGCTATCTATTGTAGAAGTCATATACTTTGTTTCTTTGAGAAATTGCGCAGTCTTAACATACAAAGTTGAAAATTTTTCAAATAACTCGGTGAGTGACCAGTTAGTGTTAGAAATAGATTTGTAGAGAAAAAAAGACCATATAGGATCATAATATGAGCTATGAACGTCGATTAATTTGGAAAATTGCGAAAAACCACTTGTTCGCTCTGCGATTTCCCTAAAAGGAAATCTTAATTTTAGATGGGACTCAGAAGTAGCAGTAATAATGAAGTATTGGTAGGCATTATTAATTAAATTCTTCATGAGGCGATTATATTTTTTGGTGTGTTTTAATTCAAAATATTCCACTATATCTTCATTTATTTGGTTGATTTGATCTATCGAAAGCTTTTTTGCTGTTTCACGTAATAGTATATAAGTCATCAAATCAGAAGCGTAAAAAGTATCTTTTACACGTGGCATTACATCATCCTTGAAGTAGTCGATTATATCTTTGTTAATGACAGTAAAAGTTTGTTTTTGCGAATTGTATTTTGGCTTAAGTAGATGGAAGACGATTATTTCAGGAATAACAACGTATTCAAACAGTGCGAACTGGTATTGATTGAGAGTGGATGTTTCTCCAGTTATACGGTATTTTTCAGAAGATAGAGAAAATTCAAGAGCATTGAATTTTAAGGAATGATGGTTTTTTGATACAAGATTGTAGGTGTTGTTCAAAGTCTTATAGGCTGGATCATCGGAAAGAAAGCCATCAAAGTCCAGAGTCCAATTTTTAAAGCGAGATTTTGGAAAATGGTTACGATAATTGGTTAAAAAGATCTTCTTTGCATTAAGCAGGATGTCGGATTTAGAAAAAGTAGTCGATTTTTTCTGCATTTTTTTTACTCCTATTTTAGCTATAAATTCTTGAAAACAATTTTCATCAGTGTATTTATATCATATATGATGAAAAAAATAAAGAAAGCTTTATTTTTAGGCTTTAATTAATTCCATTTTCTGAATTTGGTTATTGGGTTATGCTTTAGGTGTCAGATAGAGTTACATTGAATTCTGATAAGAACAAGGATACTAAGTAAAGTGCTCGTATTACAGGATGGGGGTAAAAATGTTGAATGCTTTAAAAAGAATTCCAGATGTGGATTTGTGCAACCTATGCGCTTTTCCCCAGAAAAATTTGAGGGAAGCTGATGTCTATAGTCAAACTCAGCGAGTCATTAGTCAGGTGTCAGCGCTTCAGCAGTTAGCTGAACTTGAGTTAGAAATGCTTCCAGTGATCGACCAATTAAATGATATCGAAATTTTGTTTGATATCAAGGGATGGTACGAATCACAACAAGAGCTTCGGGAGCGTATCAAAGATCTAGAGCTGTATTTTAACATTGATACAGCTCTTGACAATGAAACGCCTTCGCTTGTAGAACAATTGTGCATCAAAACGGGAATTTCTCACAAGGAATTATCTGGTAAGGGGGCGTTGATCAGTGAGGATCAACTTTTAGCACGTGAACTGTTCAATAAGCAGAATTTTTGGGGAATGCAATGTAAGATACTTGGAAAAGCGGTGCTTGGGCGCAATGTGTTGGATTCTGTTGCTCCAATTACAGGAAAATACCGGAGTTTTTCTGCTGTTTCGGGCCGAATGAGCTGTCGTGATCTTCCGCTTATGTCATTGCCAAAGGTGATGTATGACTTCTTACAACCTAGTGAGGGGTATAACATTTGGCATTTGGACTTTTGTCAACAAGAGATGCGAATTACTAGTGCACTTACAGGGTGTAGGGTGATGCAACAAGAATTGACTGCTGAAAAAGATGTTTATGCAGTCTTAGGACAACAGTTTTTAAGCAGTGAATCCATAGACAAATGCCATAAGCTGGGGAAATCCTTACTGACACCGTATCTGTATGGAGCTAGTGAGTTTACCCTTAAAGAAAATTTGCGTAAATTTACTGATGAATTTGCCGATGTCAATATCCAACAGAAGATACGTACTGCTTATCCAGAGCTTAGTGAGGGCTTAGATTCATATGCAAGTAATCCATTCATTCGTGTAACACCTTACGGTAATGCACCTGTGTTTCGTGAATTTTCAACGGCACAGTTGCGTAATCTTCCAATTCAAGGATTAGGTGCTGTTATTTTGAAAAGATTGTTGATCAAGTTGTGTTCCTCAGGTGTTAGGGTGTTGATACCAAGACATGATGAAGTGATCTTAGAGCTACCACGAACTTTGGATGATGAAAGTGTCAATAGGGTACTAACAGAGACTGCTTCACAAGTGGTTGAGCAAGAACTACCTACCTATGTGACCAAAAATTTTTTAAAAATTAAAAGGAGCGGTGAAGAATCATGAAATTAAGTCAGTTAACCGGCAACAAAGTATCGTTTGAAGATTATAACGGCAAGTATATTGACGTTAAAGTTAAGAGTGCTTCTTGGAAGGAATCTAAGAATGGCAATGTCTTCTTATCAGTAGAACTGGAATTATGCTCAAGTGGAAAGACTTTTGACAAGCCAGTGTGCATATTCTCGCAAAAAGACTTGGAGAATATTGTTGTCAAGATCAGTGCTGAAAAGTATGCTGGGCAAGCTGATCCAAATATCGATGGGTCCGATATAATTGGTCTGGTATTTTGGGCAAGAGTCTCGGTGAATGAATCTGGATTTGCTTCGTTAAAAGATATTGTTCTTGATGATCCGAGTGTGATTTCGGCAAAAACGACGAATATCATCACTAATGCAATGAATCAATTTACTCAACAAGTTGGTGTAAACACTGGCCAATCAACAGGACCATCCTTGGTAAATGCTGGGAATTCAATCCAAAAACAAACGACTAGTGCTAGTACAGATAATGGAGAAGCGCAAGTCGGAGACAGTGCTTCCAGTTCACTTCAGCAAGATCCTACTGATGAATTACTTGAAGATGACATAGAAAAGGAGTTGGAAGCTTTGGCTAGCACACCCGTTCCAAAGAAGAACGTAAGTGAGACGCCCGATACTTCCAATAATCCATTTGCTAATGCATCAAAAATTCAAAGCAATTTGTTTGAAGAGATGCGCACGCAAGGCAGTAAAGCAGATGAGGTGGGTGGAACCAATGACTGAATTTGATGAATTAAAAAAGGTTATGTCTCCTTATGTAGACAGCGGAGTGGATGGGTTTAATGCTTGCATTATTGCTCATATTCAACAACATCTTGGGGAATCGATAGATTCTGCACAGTTGCCTGATGAAGGACACGTTGTGAACTACATTCAAAAAGTCGTTGGGAAGAAACCGACTCACGAAACAATGGTGGATTTTTTGGTGACAGCATTAACGTTATGTAACATCAATGATAATCTGCATATTTATGAGTGGTCTGAAGGTGTTTTCGTTGATGCTGAGGTTGGCTATAGGTTACGTAAAATCATTGTTCGGGTGTTAGGGGTGTTTGACACTCCATGGTCTCATAACTTCGAACAAGAAACAGTGCGCTTATTGAAAAGAAAAGTTGCACAGTACAAAGATACTGATGTAAATAAGCAAGTTGTTGTTTTTAGGGATCAAGCCTTAGACTTAAAAAGTTTGAAGCTGGTACCATTTGATCCTAAGTACCTATCAACTAGAAAGTCAGATGTTTCACCTAAACAAGGTAGCACACCTAACTTTGATAGATTTTTAAAGACGACCTTTAATGACGATCAAGATAAAATCAAATTTGTTTGGTATTGGTTGGCGGTACAGCTTCAGGTAGATAGAGCAGTCAATAAGCTTGTTTTTATGTACAGCTCTGGAGCAAGTGGTAAGTCTACATTGATCCATGTCATCACGAGACTTCTAGGTTCGAGCAATGTATCTCATAATTCATTAAACCATTTCAATGGTGAATTTGGCAAAGAGAATATGATAGGACGTTTTGCTTGGATTTTAGAAGAAAGCGGGGATAACATCAGTGATTTTGCAGGTATCAAAAATATTGTTGAGGGTAATGAGATGTCCGTAAATCGTAAGAACAAGATAATGGTTCAAACGATATTTACTTTAAAAGTGACCCTATCCTTTAACAAATTACCGATACCAGAAAATACGATCGGCTTTAGTCGACGGGTGGTCCTACTTAACTTTCCAAATACATTTGTCGGTAAGGGTGCCGATAAAGATTTGAATGGGAAGTTGGAATCTGAAAAGGATCAGATCGCCTTTAGAGCTATTGAGTATTTGAGAGAGCTTAAATCTAAATATAACTATGATCTTTCACAAGTTATAACTGGCTCACTTCAAAGGGAGACTGATGAGTACTTTGATAAAGCTAGGGGCCCCGTTTACATGTTTCTACGACAAAAATGTCAACGTAAGAATGGCTCTAGGACGCCTAAGACAGAAATTTTAAATGCGTTTCTCGATTTTTTGGATGAAACTGATGAAGATTCCAAGGGATTCAATAAGCCTAAAAGCTTTTGGCCAGAATTCAAGAAACAATTCAGAAATCTTTATGGTCGGGATTGCTCATTTTCAAAATCAAGCATTGAGTATGTCAATGATTTAATTTTGAGTAAGGGAGTGAAGAAAATTTGATAAATGACAAGATCTTAACTATCAATGAAGCATCTAAATTATTAGGTGTTAGACGTTCGATAGTGGAAGAACTGTTGAATGATCCACAGCTACCTAGGTTGTTCGTGGGTGAATCACAACAGGTCAGATTACTTCAAAGTCAGTTACTTGAGTATGTCAAAAAACGTGCTGAAAACTGGTTTGAATACGTAGTTTGAGAATATGACGGAAAAGAGCCTTGCGGGGCTCTTTTCCATATAAAATGGGAGGTTTCATTATGTCAGTAGTTAAGAAAACAAGCGCTGGTTATACCATACAACTATCCATTGGTAGTGGTAAAAATCGGATACGACAAAATAAAACTTTCGTGACTAGACGTGAAGCAAATGAATGGTTAACACAACAGTCAGCCATTTTAGGAGGTTCAAAAGCCTTGCTTTACCAAAGAAAAATGACAGTTATGAGCTTTTATGATTTATGGGTCGCTAATAAAAAGAAAGGGTTAGCCAAAAACACTTTAAAATCATATTCAGCTACTAAAAATCGTTTAAGTCCATATCTTTCCCGAATTAAAGTCAGCACTCTAACACACCAACAGTTGCAAGGTGTATTCAATATGTTATCAAAAAGATACAGTCATGAAACTTTGCGTAAAGACTTGAGTCATATTCGCTCAATGTTGCGCTATGCTATGCGTATCTCAGTTGTGACCGCAAAAGTAAATCCTGCAGATGATGTGGTGATTACAGGGAACGATGACAGTTATTACAAGAATGTTGATGATAAGGTATTACCGTTGTCTGAGTTTAACGTTATCAAAGAATATTTAATAAGATTTGCTATTAAGAAGAATGATTGGCATACTCGCAATATGCTAGGCTTAAATATAGCGATCAGTACTGGTCTACGTGGTGGCGAAATACTGGCTTTGCGCTATAAGGATATTGATTTTTCTGAGTGTATTCTGACAGTAAATCATTCATGGGATGGTGAGCTAGTAGCACCTAAGACTAAAGCAAGTCACAGGGTAGTTCCTATCCCTGACTGGCTAGTTGATAAAATAAAATACTGGGCCGACTTGAACAACCTGTCGCTAGATTCAGACATGCAAGTGATGACAAGGAAAGATGGCTCGGTAGGAAGTGTAGTCTCATTGACATCTGCTTTTAAAAAGTTGCAGAAGAAATTAGGATTTTCACCACAGTATTCACTGCATAATTTACGACATACGATTGCATCACATTTGTTGAACAAAGGTGTAAATATCGTCACAGTTTCTCGATTATTAGGGCACTCTAGCGTTCGGATCACAGAAAGTTACTATTTGGGCTTGGTCTCTGAAGATAAGGTAGCTGAAAGACGAAAAGTACTGGAACTTCTGTAAAGCATTTTGGGTGATTAGGGGGCTTAGGGGGGATATTTCAACTTATTGTTCACCGTATCTAAACAAACTGCAAGTATATATTTTAATAATGAAGGAACCTTAGGAGTTACGGCTTCTAAGGTTCTTTTGATAATTAAAATATGGAGGTGCCTAATATGGCAGAAAAGAAAGTAAAGACAACAACTGTTACAACAGAGATTTTGATTGAAAAGAGAGTTAAGGATGACAGCACATACTGGACTAAATATACTTGGGATAAAAATAAGCCAGCAGTTTTAGTATTAGCTAATTATCCTAGCAAACTTGGGATTGTTGAAGAAGATCTAACAACAATGCTCATTAAAAATGAAGTGTATCGTATGGATGATTATGGGGCTGTTATTATTGGCAATTTGTTCACAAAGCCTATTTCACGTAACACAGCTAATGAACGGACTTTAGCGGATGCTTATGAGATCGATTCAATGACAGAATTACTTAAAGTGACTAAGGAAGTTGAAAAAGTCATTGTTTCTGTTGGCTCACTCACGAATAGATATCAAATTGCTAGTGACCGATTGGCAATGTATGGTCGGATGTGTAGTGATGAAGGTCAATTGGATAAGATTGTAGAATTAGCAGATGGACAACATAAACCTAAACATCCGTTAGCCTTACAAGGTGATCATTGGACATTGGTACCGTGGACTTTTGATTGGGAGAATCCACCAAAATCAAGACGCAAGAAGAAGGTTGTTGAAGCTGATGAGTAGGATAGTTAAACGAACCAACGGCTATTTTGCAGAGTTTACCAAAGGAGCTGGTAAGAAGCGCTATCGTAAACAAAAGACATTCCAGAAGAAAAGTGATGCTCAAGATTGGTTGGTCGAAATGGAGCATAACTATCTTCAAGGTAGTGTATCACCTAAGGCCGATATGACATTTGCTGATTACTATAAGCATTGGATAACAATGTATAAGGCACCAGTTGTTTCAGCTAATACGATCGATAATTATCAATCATCTTATAATAGGATAAAAAGAAAAGATTTAGGTCAGATAAAGCTTAGGAACCTTACTCGTGATGATATTCAGACTTACTTTAATCAGCTAAATCGCAGTCATGAAACAGCCCGTAAAGACTTAACTAGGATAAGATCTTGCCTAAGAGATGCATTCAATGATGGTATAATCCCACGTAATCCAAGTGCTGGGAGTATAAACATTATTGCCGACCCTAGCTTGACCAAGGGAAATGAGCGTAAGTTTATGGCGGTTAAGGATTTTAGGAAACTTCAAAAATATCTCTTAGATAGGGACTACAATTTGTTAGATGTAAATTGCTTTGTTTTGTTTGTCATATCTCAAACAGCTATGCGTGTAGGTGAATGTTTAGCACTAAAGGAAGATGATATCGACGAAATAAATTGTACACTTCGTATTGATGAATCATGGGATAGCTATCACAAATTCCTTAAACAACCTAAGACTAAGAATGGTGTTCGTAAAGTCCCTGTGTCACGTGATGTAATGAATAAAATAACTACATGGGTCAGATATCAACGAAGAGAAATGTTCAAGCGTGGTTTGCATAATCCTGATCGACTTATCTTTTTGAATTACAAAGGTAAGATACCACCAGCTTCAAGTATAAATTTGACCTATAAGAGGCTACAAAAAAGACTAGGATTGTCAGGTATATTTTCAACTCACACTATGCGACATACGATAGCTAGTATGATGTTAAATTCGGGGGAGATATCACTGGTCTATATTTCTCGATTTTTGGGTCATTCGAATATTTCGATAACGCAGAAGTACTATATTGACTTACTCCCAGATCAAGTCATGAATGAAGATAAAAAGGTGGTGAAACTATTAGCTTTAGCATAAGAAAATAAAGCTGTTAAGGCTTTATTTTTTTTATCAATTTTGGTGGTATTTTCTAAGGCTATTTTTACATATCGTAACATTTCGTAACGTGCACATGTCGAATAGATGACGAAATGAAAAATAATCAAAAAGTTGAGTTTTCATTGATATAATAGGATTTATAGCATGTCCCTGGAGGCCATTCTGGGAAGACAACATCGCTCCAGACTTGTTGGATGGCAAGAACGTTATCGTTGCTGCACACGGTAACTCATTACGTGCCTTGACAAAATACATTGAAAACATCTCTGATGAAGACATCATGGACGTTGAAATGGCAACAGGTCAACCAGTTGTTTATGAATTGGATGACAACTTGAACATTGTCTCCAAAGAAAAGCTTTAAGATAAAGCCTTTCGGTAAAAAGAAGCGTGATCTCCGAGCGAGACCACGCTTTTTTGTTAGCTTATTTATCAGCAAAATACTGTTTTACTTTAGGGACGACTTCTTTGCCGTAGATCTCGATCGCTTGCATGACATCTTCGTGAGGCATGGAAGCGACAGGTAAATGGAGATAGAAGCGAGTTAGACCTAAAGTCTAGATCATCTTGATGATCTTATTAGCTACCATATTAGCATCACCGACGAAAATAGCCCCTTCATAGTTGATACTTTCAAGATATTTTTCGTATGATAGGCCGGCCCAATGAGGCCGTTCTTGACTGATCGTGTCGATCAAAAATTTAGTCGGGTAGAAGTAATCCTTGATCGCTTTTTCGCGGTCATGAGCTAACCAGCCCCAAGAATGCGCAGCTATCGACATCTTAGTGAGATCTTTGCCAGTTTTTTCAGCGACAGCACAGTAGAGTTTTGTCAATGGTTGGAAATCTTTAAACTTGCCCCCGATAGTTGCGTAGACGATCGGAAGGCCCATTTCAGCTGCCCGGATCGTAGAATCGATACTACCACCAGTAGCTAAAGCAATCGGTAATGGTCTTTTTGAGCGAGGATAGATACCTTTATGATCGATCTTAGGTGTAAATTTTCCTTTAGGCCAGTCTAAGATCTCATTTTCGTTGATCTTTAGTAACATATCTAGTTTTTCTTTAAAAAGATCATCATAATCTGCCAGATCATAGCCAAAAAGCTCAAAGGCTTCGGTAAAAGAACCACGTCCAGCCATGATCTCGATCCGGCCAGGGGCAACCGCATCGATCGAGGCATATTGTTCGTAAACTCTGATCGGATCGATCGTCGGTAAGTTAGTAGTGGCACTGGAAAGATGGATCTGTTTTGTCCGCGCTGCAGCCATTGCTAAAATGATCTCTGGAGCTGAAACGGCGAAGTCCTTGCGGTGGTGTTCACCAACTGCAAAAGCATCGATCCCAAGTTTATCTGCCAGTTCAACTTCTTCTAACAAGTCCCGGATCCGCTCATCATGGCTGATGGCTTGCCCAGTTTTTTCAAGTGGAGTCGTTTCACCAAAAGTAGAGATACCTAATTCAATTTGCATAAGAAATATCCTTCCTTCTTTCTTTAGTTTATATATAAACTTATTTTTTGTAAGCAAATAATAACATGTGTTTTAACATTTGGCAATAGTTGCGAGAAGTGGTAGAAATACTGAAGCAAATTAGCTATTCTTAGAAAATTGCTTGGTAAAGTTCTAGATGTTACTTATGTAGCGAGTAAATAGCCTATAAAAAAGCGTGATCTCCGGGTGAGACCACGCTTTTTTATATCACACCACTAAAGAAATAGATCACCGTAGCTAAGATCATTAGCAATAATCCGACCATACTGAGGGGATGTCTATTATCTCTTTCAAAGTAGTTAGTTAGTATTGTGAGCAGTACTAAAAATTCTGGGAAGAAATCATATTTGTGTAGTAAAAGATGTGTGGCTAAAAAGATGAACAACAATAGCAACTGGAAGACCAGTAAGAAGCGCGAACGCATGTGTATTCCCCCTAGACTTTCTCTCTACTTTAATTATAACCGAGAAAATATCTAAAATAAAAGATCGTGATCCAAATAGATTACGATCAAAATTACAATAACAGTACAAATAAAAAGCACAGCACCCAAGCGGTACCGTATAAAGCATAGTCGAGGCGCATTCTTTCTTGATTTAAACTGCACCAAGAAAGAGCTTGGAAGACCAAGCCGACTAATGCTAAAACAGAAAGCAATAAAAATAATATATTACTGTTGGACGAATTTTTGAGTAGTTGTTCAAATAGCAGTAATACTAGCCAAAAAAGATTGAAGATCAAGAGATAAGTCCGTGTTTTACTGAGCAAAAAAAGCCACTTCTTTTCTAAATTTATTCTTAATTTCATTATACAGCAAGCAAGAATATTCGTAGTAAAAAACGCCTTTCAATGAGCTGAAAGGCGTTTGGTCGATCATTCAGAAATAACGAGCATTGATTTGATCGTTTTGCGATTTTGCATATCTTTGTAAGCTTGATCGATATCATCCAAGCTATAAGTTTGGGTAAAGACCCGGCCTGGATCGATATCACCATCGAGAACAGCCTTTAATAAGATCTGCTTATCATATGTCGTCACGGAAGCAGAACCCCCACCGATCGTAATATTTTGGGCAAACGTTGAGCCTAAAGGTCGGTTGTTATAGTGGGGTACACCGACATAACCGATGCGCCCACCGTTGTGTAAAACTCCAAGTGCTTGTTCGATCGAAGCTTCAGTCCCGACACATTCAAGGGCAGCATCTGCCCCGCCACCTAAGATCTCGCGAACTTTGGCGATCCCTTCTGGCCCACGTTCGGCAACAACTGCAGTCGCACCAGATGCTAGAGCCATTTCTTGGCGGTCTTTGTGGCGACTCATTAGGACGATCTGTGAAGCCCCGCGCATTTTAGCTGCGATCACAGCACATTGTCCGACCGCGCCATCACCGATCACGACTACTTTATCGCCGGGTTTGACATCGGCCACGCGCGCAGCATGGTAACCTGTTGGCATGACATCAGCCAAAGTCAACAATGATTTTAGCATACCTTCAGTATAATCAGCTGGCTTGCCAGGGATCTTGATCAAAGCCCAGTTACCGTAGTGGAAACGAACGTATTCGGCTTGGAAACCACTTGACCAATTGCTGTAGCCGGGATGGTTATCACAAGTACCATCAAAGCCAGCGCGACAAGCATCGCAGTGACCGCAGCCATGAGTAAATGGAACGATCACGAAATCGCCAGGCTTGACCGTAGTGATCGCCGAACCGATCTCTTCAACGATCCCTAAAGCTTCGTGCCCACTATTTTCTGAGTGAGCTGCTTTATCGTCGCCGTGAGCATATGACCAAAGATCTGAGCCACAAACACACGCCCGTACGACTTTGATGATCACATCATCATCCCGCTCGAGGCTTGGCTTTTCGACCTCTTCGATGATCATTTGACCTGCTTTTTCAAAAATTGCGCTTTTCATGAAATCTACCCCTTTCATCTTATCGCTAACATTATAAAATATTGTCCACAAGGTATCCAATGCTTAGTTTCGATAATTAGTTATGCAAAGGAGGAATAGCTCGTTGTTGTTTCCATTTGAAAAATTTTGTCCAGAAAAATAAGAAAAGTAGATAGGGGATAAGTGAATACTGGGAGAGATAGAGCTTTACTTCTTGTTCATCAGGTGTGATAAAACTTTCAACATGTAAACCTAATACAGTTGTGAGCTTGGCATTTCCCTTGATCAAGAACATTTCGATGATAAAATCTATGATAAAAAGATAGATAAACATTTCTGTTCCACGGATGATATAATTTTTAAAATTCGCAGCCATTGCCTTATGCTCCTTTCTAAGTTGATCATATCATGTAAACGCTAACGATGATAGCTAAAAATAACAATTGATGCCGTGGTCACAAAAGACTTGGCGATACTCTTGGAGCTCTTCGGGATGTAAGGCTTTGACATCTTCAAATTCATACTTGCGTCCTAGAAGTTGATATTTATTTTCACCGAATTGATGGAATGGGAGCAGTTGAACATCAGTGATCTGATGCTCATTGAATAATTGTGCGAAATGTTTGGCGTCAGTCAATGAGTCGTTGAAGCCAGGAATCACCGGAATGCGTAAAACGATCTGCTTGTGATGGGCAAAAGCATACTGGATATTTTGAATGATCAAGTTATTTTGGACACCCGTTACTTGGCGATGTTTGAGCGTATTGTAGTGCTTAAGATCGGTGTAGATGAAGTCAACGTATTCGATGAGTTCCGCAAATTTCTGGGGCTCCACATAGGCGGTCGTTTCGATCGCAGTGTGGAGCCCTTTTGCTTTCGCTTGTTGCAAGATGCTTTTGGCAAAGTGGAATTGTGCAAAGATCTCGCCACCTGAAAGGGTAAGGCCACCGCCAGATTCTTCATAGAAATCGATATCTTTTAGGACTTCGGCGATGATCTCGTCTACAGTCCTTTCTTCGCCGATCGTCGTTTGTTTTTTAGTTTGTGCATCGAGGATCGGTTCGGGGCGCCGACGTTGTGATTCAGGATTGGCACACCAAGGGCAACGCAAAGGACAACCCTTTAAAAAGACTGTCGTGCGGATCCCCGGGCCATCATGGAGCGAAAAATGTTGAATATTAAAAATGATACCACGGTCAGTAACAACCATTATTAACACCTCACTTGCTTTTTTCTTTATCATAGCAATAAAACGAAGATATTTCAATTACGAACGAAAGAAAATAGAGTTTTACTTTTTAGCAGAATCGATTAAAATAGAATTTGGGGTGAAGTTAATGGAACGTTTAGATAAGATCATAAAATTAGTTTCAAAAGAGCGAAAAGTCGATGTTAATACGCTGTCCGAGACATTAGGGGTTTCGAAGGTCACGATCAGAAAAGATCTAGATAAACTTGAAGCAAAGGGATTATTGCATCGAGAGCATGGCTATGCGGTCTTAAATAGTGGCGATGACATCAATGTTAGATTGTCATTTCACTACGATGTCAAAAAAAAGATCGCACAAAAAGCGGCTGAATTAGTCAACGATAATGAAACGATCATCATCGAGTCGGGGTCGACGTGTGCGTTATTGGCAGAGGAGATCTGTCGGACTAAGCGGGGCGTGACGATCTTGACCAACTCTTATTTTATCGCCGACTATGTTAAGTGCTATGACTCGTGTAAGATCGTTTTACTCGGGGGCGAATATCAAAAGAACTCACAGGTGACGGTGGGCCCACTAGTCAAAGAGATGATCAGATTGTTTCACGTGCAACTTGCATTTATCGGTACCGATGGCTTTGCTGAAGCGGTCGGCTTTACCGGTAAGGATTTGATGCGCACCGAAGTCGTTCATGCGATAGCTGAAGTTGCCGATGAAGTCGTGATCTTGACCGATTCATCGAAGTTCTTGCAACGTGGAACAGTTGGTCAATTTACCCCTGACCAGATCAGTGGTGTTATTACGGATAAGAATATCAGTGCAACTAAAGAAGCGTATCTCCTGCAAAATCAAGTCAAAGTAACCAAAGTCTAAGTAAAGCGTGCGATCATGGATAACAAGAGATCTATTACGATGCGATAATACGTATTGTAATAGATCTCTTGTTGTTTATAGCTCGGATTTTTACGTCTAAAATAGGGAAAACATTTGTATTTTTTCTAATAACATGCTATGTTTATTACGAAAGAAAGTTTATTATTTTCAAACGAAAGGGAGGAGCGGAAGATGACACTCGAACTACTTACCCAAAAATACACCAATGAGACACAACAAAATTCGCAAAAGCACTTTGGTTATTTAACACCGCGAATGTATAAATATCGCAATAAAGTTTTAGATAAAAAGCCGTATATTGATGCACAACGAGCACTTTTGGTGACAGAAAGCTACCAAAAACATCAAGCTAAGCCAAATGTTTTGAAAAGAGCTTATATGCTCCAAAATATTTTAGAGAACATGTCGATCTATATCGATGATGAGACTATGATCGTGGGTAATCAAGCTTCTAGTGATAAGGATGCTCCGATATTTCCTGAGTACACTTTGGAGTTTGTTTTAGCTGAACTTGATCTGTTCGAAAAACGTGATGGGGATGTTTTTTATATCACTGAAGAGACTAAAGAGCAGTTGCGTGCGCTTGCGCCTTTCTGGGAGGATAATACGTTACGGGCGCGAGCGGGGGCCATGTTACCCCAAGAAGTTCAAGTTTATATGGAAACGGGCTTCTTTGGGATGGAAGGTAAGATGAACTCGGGCGATGCGCATTTAGCGGTCAATTATCAAAAATTACTAACTGAGGGTCTGCGTGGCTTTGAAGAAAAAACCAAGCAAGCTAAGGCCAAACTTGATCTGACGGTACCGGAAAACATTGATAAATATCATTTTTATGATGCGATCTTGATCACGATCTCGGCAGTCAAAAATTATGCCCAACGTTTTGCTGATCTAGCGCGCAAACAAGCCAAAGATGCGTCGGCTGCTCGGAAAGCAGAGTTGTTAGAGATCGCAGCGATCTGTGAAACTGTTCCCTATGAACCAGCCCAGACATTTGCGCAAGCGATCCAAGCGGTTTGGTTTATCCAATGTATCCTTCAGATCGAATCGAATGGTCATTCGTTATCATATGGAAGATTTGATCAATACATGTATCCTTATGTTAAAGCTGATCTTGAGGCAGGGCGCGAGACTAAAGCTTCGATCGTTGAGCGCTTGACCAATTTGTGGATCAAGACGTTGACGATCAATAAGGTTCGAAGCCAAGCCCATACTTTTTCTTCGGCAGGAAGTCCGCTCTATCAAAATGTGACGATCGGTGGGCAGACACGCCAAAAAGAAGATGCTGTCAATCCGTTGTCATTTATGGTGCTCAGATCAGTTGCTCAAACACACCTGCCACAGCCTAATTTGACGGTCCGCTATCATGCCGGGTTAGATCCAGAATTTATGAATGAAGCGATCGAAGTGATGAAACTTGGCTTTGGGATGCCGGCTTTCAACAACGATGAGATCATTATCCCATCCTTTATCCAAAAAGGTGTCAGCGTGGAAGATGCGTATGATTACAGTGCAATCGGCTGTGTCGAGACCGCTGTTCCTGGAAAATGGGGCTATCGTTGCACTGGGATGAGTTATATGAATTTTCCTAAAGTCCTGTTGATCGCGATGAATGGGGGGATCGACCCAGTTTCTGGTAAGCGCTTCACTCCAAACTATGGATATTTTCCTGAGATGCAGTCATTTGAAGAATTGACCACTGCCTTTGATGAGACCTTGCGCTATTTGACTAAGATGAGTGTGATCGTCGAAAATGCGATCGATCTAAGTCTTGAAAGGGAAGTGCCAGATATTTTGTGCTCGGCTTTGACTGATGATTGTATCGGGCGGGGCAAGCATCTAAAAGAAGGGGGCGCAGTCTATGACTATATCTCAGGGCTTCAAGTAGGGATCGCTAATCTAGCTGATTCACTAGCGGCAGTCAAAAAGTTGGTCTTTAGCGAAAAACGTTTGACACCAGCAGAGTTGTGGCATGCGTTGCAGACTGATTATGCTGGTGAAGAGGGTGAAAGGATCCGGCAGATGTTGATCAATGAAGCGCCTAAGTATGGTAATGACGATGATTATGCTGACAAATTAGTGACGGCTGCCTATGATGTATATATCGAAGAGATCGCTAAATATCCTAATACGCGCTATGGACGGGGTCCGATCGGTGGTATTCGGTATTCAGGAACGTCTTCGATCTCGGCTAATGTCGGGCAAGGGCGTGGCACTTTGGCGACACCGGATGGCCGCCATGCAGGGACGCCTTTAGCGGAAGGGTGTTCACCATCACATAATATGGATCAAAAAGGTCCGACTTCGGTTTTGAAATCGATCGCTAAATTACCAACGCATGAGATCGTTGGGGGCGTGCTGTTGAATCAAAAAGTCAACCCCCAGACTTTGGCTAAAGAAGAGGACAAGCAGAAGTTGATCGCATTATTGCGGACATTTTTCAATCGGTTACATGGATACCATATCCAGTACAATGTGGTCTCAAAAGAAACCTTGCTCGATGCCCAAAAGCATCCCGAAGAGCACCGTGATCTGATCGTCAGAGTGGCGGGATATTCCGCCTTTTTCAATGTTTTATCTAAGGCAACGCAAGATGATATCATTGCCCGAACCGAACATGCATTATAGAAAGAAGGCCGACAAATGGAATTTATGTTAGATACAGTAAATCTAGCGGAGATAAAAAAATGGGCGCAGATCTTGCCCCTAGCAGGGGTGACTTCTAATCCGACCATCATTAAACGTGAAGGAGAGTTGGATTTTTTTGAACATTTGAAAAAAGTTCGTGAGCTCATCGGCCCGCAACCGAGCCTACATGTCCAAGTTGTAGCTAAGGACACTGCAGGGATGGTTGCGGAAGCTAAGAAATTGCAAGCAGAACTTGGAGGCAACCTCTATATCAAGATCCCGGTCACCCAAGAAGGCTTAGTAGCGATTAAACAGCTAAAGCAAGCGGACTTTAAGGTCACTGCAACTGCGATCTATACGACGATGCAAGGACTTTTAGCGTTGGAAGCCGGAGCCGATTATTTAGCCCCGTATTACAATCGCATGGAGAATTTAGATACTGATCCGGTGGCACTGATCGCACAGTTAGCCAGTGCGCGGGAAAAAAGCACGCAAAAGGGCAAGATCTTAGCGGCTAGTTTTAAAAATGCCAGCCAAGTAACTAAAGCACTGGGGGCAGGTGCTCAAGCCGTGACTGCAGGCAGTGATATCTATGCCGCCAGTTTAGCTGATCCTGCGATCGCTAAAGCAGTATCTGATTTTGCCATCGATTGGAAGACGAGCCAGAAACGCGCGGGAATATAGGAAAAAACATTAGCGCATCTCCAAAAGGTTTGTTAAAATAACAGATGAAGTTTTCGCGTATAAGGGTCCAGCAGAACTAATTAGTTTTGCTGGACCCTTATTTTTTATCTAAGAGAGGAAGTTTTTTATGGATTTTTACATGCGCTTACCCCGAAATCACCGGGAATTTGTTTTATTTTTGTTGATCGTGTCGTTGATCTCAGTGAACTTGATCGCTCCTTTGATCAGCATGTTTGAGTTAGGCTTTAGCTTTGAAGTCTGGCAAAATACGTTAAGAGTATTACCATTTATCTGGCTAGCAGTGGTGAGCTTAGTTATTTTGACACAAAAACCATCCGGCAAGCTCAAGGACCTGATCGTGCATCCAAAAGACAGTTTTCGGTCACAGATCACGATCAATATATTATGCAACGTCTTTTTGATGTCGTTTTTCATAACTTTGATCGGAGCTTGGATCGGTGAAGGGGCGATCCATTGGGCCCCAGTGAGTGAATTTTTTGGTAAATGGCCTCGCAATTTTAGCATAGCTTTTCTCGTTGAAGCAATTATCGCCCAACCGATCGCACACCAAGTTTTATACCGCTATCATTTGAAAAAAGAGACCTTTGAATAGTTTCTATTAGGAAATAGTATATATTTTGGGTTTGATACCTATATTTTTTGGTATACCAATTTAAATATATATTGGTTGACAGAAGAATTTTGTTGCGCTATATTTAGTCTTGTTACTTGATGTAACTAACTTCTATGAGATTTGAAAATAATAATTAAGGTATATACCAATTTTAAAATGCGAGGTATTGAATTATGTGTGGTATCGTTGGCGTAACAGGCAATGAAAATGCAACAGATATTTTATTAGATGGATTACAACAATTAGAATACCGTGGCTATGACTCAGCCGGTATCTATGTAAATGACCAACAAGGTGATGGCTTTTTAGTTAAGGAAAAAGGCCGGATCGCTGATCTCCGTGCTTTAGTTGGACCAGAAGTCAAGGGTTCGACTGGAATCGGGCATACACGTTGGGCAACACACGGGGTCCCAAGTGTTAAGAATGCTCATCCCCACGTTTCAGCCGATGGACGTTTCTTCTTAGTTCATAACGGTGTGATCGGTAACTTTAGCCAATTGCGTGATGAATACTTGGCTGATGTTGAATTAAAGAGTGACACAGATACAGAGATCATCGTGCAATTGATCGGTAAGTTTGCTGATGAAGGTATGGATACTTTGGCTGCTTTCCGCAAAGTCTTGGGCTTAGTTGATGAAAGCTCATCTTACTCATTCTTGTTGATGGATAAAGACCAACCAAGCAAGTTATTTGTAGCTAAAAACAAGAGCCCATTGTTACTTGGTGTGGGCGATGGCTTCAACGTTGTTTGTTCTGATGCCACTGCAATGCTTGAACAAACGCATGATTTCATCGAATTGATGGATGGTGAAGTCGTGGTAGTTGAACCAGATAAGATCCAGATCATGGATCCAGCTAGCAATGCTGTCGAACGTGAACCATTCCATATCGATATGGATCCACAAGCCGCTAAAAAAGGTGCTTATCCATACTACATGTTAAAAGAGATCGACGAACAACCAGGCGTGATGCGCACTTTGATCCAAGAATACTTTAATGAAGACGGCTCAGTTAAGATCGATCAAGAACTATTGGATGCTTTATCCAAGGCAGATCGGTTATACATCGTGGCCGCTGGGACAAGTTACCATGCTGGTTTAGTCGGGAAAGAATTGTTTGAAAAATTAGTTCATATTCCAACTGAAGTTCATGTGGCCTCTGAATTTGCTTACAACCCACCATTGTTGTCTGAAAAACCATTCTTCATCTTCTTGACACAAAGTGGGGAAACCGCTGATAGTCGCCAAGTGTTGACTCAAGTTAATGAATGGGGTTATCCAAGTTTGACGATCACAAACGTGGCTAACTCAACGCTTTCACGTGAAGCAACTTATACTTTATTGTTACATGCTGGTCCTGAGATCGCTGTTGCTTCAACTAAAGCTTACACCGCTCAGATCGCTTTAGAGGCAATCTTGGTCAAAGCTTACGGTGAAGCTAAGGACATCAAGGCTGCTAAGGACTTTGATGTTGCGGTTGAATTGACGAAAGTTGCTAACGGGATGCAAGAATTAGTTGATGAAAAAGGTGACATTGAAAAGGTCGCTCAAGATATGTTTGCGACAACACGCAATGCGTTCTATATCGGCCGTGGTGTTGACTATGCGTTAGCGCAAGAAGCTGCTTTGAAGTTAAAAGAAGTTTCTTATGTTCAAACTGAAGGTTTTGCTTCGGGTGAATTAAAGCACGGCACGATCGCCTTGATCGAAGAAGGCACACCAGTCGTAGCGATCATCACCGATCCTAAGACAGCTGCGCATACACGAAGCAATGCGCAAGAAGTTATCGCGCGTGGTGCAAATGTCTTATTCATCTCCAGCCGTGATGTAGCTGCTGAAGGTGATCAGATCATCTTACCAGAAGTTGATCCATTGTTATCACCACTTGTTTCAGTCGTACCAACACAATTGTTGGCTTACTATGTAAGTTTACAACGTGGTTACGATGTGGATAAGCCACGTAACTTGGCTAAGAGCGTGACTGTTGAATAAAATTTTGATCTAGTCAAAGTCTGTTCCTGTTTAGGAGCAGGCTTTTTTGTTGTGTTTTTTAAGTATTAGGCTTAACTTATGGACGGGGTGAAAGTTAGTGGGAAATATATTTTAGGGGATATTTATATGCAAAATAAATACGCTGTTTTGAGTTATCAAGGTCTATCGGGGCTTTATGCTTTAGGCTTGAGCTTGTGGACAGGGACAATCTATCTTTACATGCAACAAGTCGGTTATAGTTATGGTCAGATCAATTTATTTTTAGCCCTTTTTTGGTTGGTGACTTGTGTAGCTGAGATCCCGTCAGGCTTTTTAGCGGATAAATTTGGTGCCTTAAAAATGACCTTTTGGAGTGCGCTTTTTCGTGGAAGTGGACTTTTGCTCGTGGCAATATTTGATAAACATCTAGTGGTTTTGATTTTGAGTGCTATTTTGACAGCACTTGGTGATTCGTTGTATTCAGGGACGTTGACTTCCTGGATCGTCGAACGGACTAAGAATTCAGAGCTTGATCAAGGAAAGTTATTTTCACATAACTATATGTTAGTCAGTTTGGTGAGTTTTGTAGGCGGTTATCTGGAGGCGGATCAATTAGGGAATATCGAATTGCGCTTACCACTTATCAGTGGGGCGGTGATCCTGTACGTAGTTGGGCTTGTTTCTTTGAGTTTGGTGCGCTTTGATACAGCACCTAAACCACCTGAGCCACTCCGCTTTACATTTGAGCGTCAGATTTGGCAAAAAAAGCGACCATTACTTGAGACCTTGATCTTATTTTTACCACTGACATTCATAACGGTCGGACCTTATAATCAGTGGCAGCTTTACTTTCAGCGTGGACCTGAGATCAAGACGGGGCTGATCTTAGTGGGAATCAATTTAGCGGGGATGTTGGGTGCTTTTGCCTTTAACTGGAGCGCAAAACTTTCTTGGAAGACCGAACAGCTTTTCTTGGCACATGTGGTCGCACTTTGTTTGAGTGTATGGCTCCTTATCTATAGTAGTTATTATCTTGAGGACCTAGATAAGACAGAAGAAAATAAAAAGCGAGTCCGCTTATTTTTAGTCGAAGTATTGCAGAACCATGCTACAGAAAAATTTTCGGAATATGTAGCTGATGATATTATTTCGCATCAACATGAGATCGCCGACGGAAGTAGTGCTTATCAAGAATATTTGCAAGAAAATAACGTTGAATATGATTTTATTTTTAAGGTTATCGGACATGGTAATTACGTTGTGGCCTATTCCCAAGCATTGATCAATTCTAGAGCTTACGCTGTTTTTGACATTTTCCGTTTACAAGCTGGAAAAATCGTTGAACGTTATGCGGTCACTGAACCGATCCCGGCTAAAACAGAATTAACTAATTCAGGCAAATTTTAAATATATTTGCAGGTAATAGATGTCTAGTGGTTACTAGGCGTCTATTTTTATTTAGGAAAGTTTAAAGGGACTTAACTTTATGATAAGATATTTATTTGTATTGCTTATATAGAATTATTTTTTTGTAAAGGATAAGATAACGTGTTTTGTAGATTGTGCGGGACAGAAAATCCCGATGACAGTAAGTTTTGTATCAAGTGTGGCAAAGAGTTGATCCCAGTTGAACAAAAAGCAGATGCGGTGGAGGATGTTAAAGAAATTGAACTAACTTCACAACCAGTAGCGGGTCTGTTAAGTTCAACTAAGTTGATGTTAAAAGATATTTTCCGGTATGGTAAATGTATGAGCCGGGCTGATTATTGGTATGGTGTCCTAGGAATGGCATTGTTGACGCTGGCTGTATTTATCGGACTTTGGGCTTGTAATATTGCACTCAGATACTTTAATGGTATTGGTCAATATAGGATCGCCCAAGCACTTGTGAATTTTATTATTTTTGTTGCCGTCACAGCAATTATTGCACTATTTTTATTAAATCTTTCGGCCACTGTTCGACGTTTGCATGATATCGGCATGGATGGGGCTTGGGTCTTATTGCAATTTATCCCAGTCGGAAACATTATCGTACTAGTATTTATGTGCCAGCCTACCGCTATGGAAAATAATCGCTATCGCCAAGAAAAACAAAGTCAATTTGGTAAAAAAGTTTATGGTATCAAAGGCCTAGTTCCGGTGATTGTACTCTGTCTAGGGTTACTTGGGACTTCATTGCTGTGGGGGCTAGCTAATAGCAACAGTACGACCGATGATGATATGGAAAGCACCGAATTATACTATAACAGTAACGATGATGATGACGATTATTAGAGATGAGGTTTAACGGTGAAAAATAACAACAATAAGATTTTTGCAGGGATAACAGTAGTACTTGTATTTATCGCATTATTAGTTTTTGGGATCTCTGAGTTGAGTGCTCTAGGACAGTCTCATCACAAATATCCAGCTAAAAGTGAGCATAAAGTTGCTAGTTCAAGTTCTACAAGTTCAATGAGTTCGACTTCTGAAAGCTCAAGTGAAACTAGCTCAAGTAGTAGTGCTAGTCATGTAAGTAGTTCAAGCGTTGAAACGGCTACAGCAACCCAAAGTTCAGCTAGTGAAACTCCAAGTGTAGCGACGAGTTCAAGTGAAGTGATCGATCCACGACCTGAACAAGGTGAAACACCAGTGACTTACGCTTATCAAGCGCCAGATCCAGTGCAAAACACTCAAACGGTCTATGTTAATGCCAGCATTCCTGGACGCTATCACTTAGATCCTAATTGCCGTGGTTTACAACGCCATGGTGGTGGGACGCCAATGTCGCTTACAGATGCCCAAAGGCAAGGTTACCAAGTCGAATGTGCGTATGAACGCTATGGAAATTAGTGCACAATTTGTTATATTTAGCTAGAAAGTTCATAATAAAAGGTGCATATTTTTAAAAGGATGGCGAATGCGGATGACAAAGACAGTATATTTTGCAGCTGGGTGGTTTACACCAAAGCAAAACGCAGCCTATGAACAAGTAATGGCAGCGATCAAGAAAAACAAGACGATAAATGATGCGGACAGTTATGTTCCTTTGGCGCATCAATATAAAGGTTTACGCGTGGATGAACATCCTGAATTACTAGAAGATAAAGAATGGCAAACGGCAACGTTCAATGGGGACTGTGTCGGGATCAAGAGTTCAGATATCTTCTTATGTACTTATCTACCGGATGAAGAAGACATCGGTTGTGGGGTCGAGTTAGGCTTAGCCAAAGGGTTAGGCAAATATATCGTGTTGGTGATCCCCGATGAAGATTACGGCAAGCCAATCAACTTGATGAGTTGGGGCGTTGCTGATACAGTCATCAAAGTCTCTGAGCTAGCTGATTTTGATTTCAATAAACCATACTACAACTTCTATGAAGGGGCAGTATATTAGAATAACAATGACCACTCTGTTTTCAGGGTGGTTTTTATTTGGACAAAACAAGCTCAATTTTTAGGAAAAGGCCTCTAGATATGGTTAAATAAGAGTAAAAAGGAGATTTGTATGAAAGATGAGGTAAAGTGGCGCCAGAAAAATTTATTGCGCCAAGTTAATCTCTTTTTGGGACTTTATACGATCGGTGGGACGGTATTTGCGTATCTATGTGCCCAAGAACCGATCTTGATCTTTTTCCTCATATTCCTGATCCCCCTAGGTGTTATTTGTATGCTGGGGTTGTTGATCGGCTTATTGCTCCAAATGCGTAAAATAGAGAAGGTTGCTGTTGACAAAACGGCTTATCGTACCTGGAATACTAAAGTGGCCAAGTTACTGTTAAGTTGGATCATTATATTTATCGTCGGCATCGCCGGTGGTATCCAACTGGGAAAATATACGGTCTTACGCCAAGAAAACTCCTTGATCGTGCCGTTACAAAAAGAATTGACGCAAAAATATCACCAAGCTGGCTTTATGGGCGATATCAAGGTTACCAAAGTCGGTAGAGATCGGACCGAGGCTGGAAGCGGATATTATGGTAGTTACACCTATACCGAAAAATTAGAGCCTGGAAAAACTTATCAAAAAAAGCTGTGGGTAAATTTCAAGCCGTCCGAGCTAGAGCAGATCGATATCGGGACTAAAGCATTGCGAAAAGGTGAATTAGATAGTCGATATCAGCGTTCTACCGAAAGCTTAGTGGTGCTAAAAGAAAGTGCAGCCCAACAACAGCCAGCTGTTAAAGTAGAATTGAAACAGATCAAACAGCAGTTTAAAACACTGTTTCCCAAAGAAAAGATCACTAATATCGGAGTTTGCATGTATCCCTTTGAAGAAACTGATCCTAAGTTCCAAAAAGTAGCGGCTGTGATCGCTAAAAATCAGCAAAAAAAATTGCCTTTGGGTGGTTACTATAATTTGGATATCCCACAATTTGTCAAAGAGGGGCTATATTACTACTATGTTGATATCGCAACTCAAGATCCATATGCTTTTAATACTGATAGTTTGCGAGAACTTTCTTATGTTGGCTTGCCGGATGGAAATTACCGCCTGCGCTTTGAAGCTGAGTCTCCGTATGCTGAAAATGGGCTTGAACTGCAGCTCCAAAATGGCGAAATCGTCAAGCTAGAATCAACAAAATATACAGAATAGGGCTAACTAGATAGTTAGCCCTATTCTGTATATCATTGAATTTTAACTACAGTAGTTGTGATAGCTGCAAGCGTACCTATTATAGAACAGCAAATATTGAACAAAAGATCGCTCACCTTACTTAGTTCCACCTTCATTGTCGGCTTCACCGCTGGCCCAGACTTTAGTTGCATAGATCGAGTTAAAGAGCAGGGCTGCTTGCAAGGCAACTTGGGAGAGATAGGCACCTAAAGAGCCGATATCAGTGGCACCGGTCATGACTTGGATGCTTAGGATCGACCAGTAGAGGATATTGGCAAGATTGACCACGATCCAAAGCGACCAGTTTTCTTGGTATTTCAAGATGTAGAGCAGTTGAGCGATGAAACTGACGACAAAATTGATCGAATCAAAATACGGTAGTTGTCCGTGTAACAAAGCTAAGATCCACCAGCCGATAAGCCAAGCGACAAAAGCCCCAACAAAGAGTTTTTTGCGACTAGCAGGCGAAAAACGATGCGTTGCTTGGTCGTGGCCCCACATGAACCAGCCGATGGGTTGCGAGATGACATAGAAGATGTCCATTGCAAATGAACCATAGGCATGACTGATCCAAGCGACATAAGTCATGGCTAGACACTGGATCGTCCCAAAGATAAAGGCAATCTTGCGTCCTTTCATCCCGTAAACCAGTGATAACGTACCTGTGACCCCCGAGATCATACCGATCAAGCTATCGGGGACAATCCAAAAGACGGCTAGTTGGATCAAGATCAAAATGCTGACATAGGTAACTTCAAATTTCTTCCAATTGGTAAATAATTGCTTATAAAGCCAAGTGTTTGTCATAGTGATCACCTTCCTTTAAGAATATGATAAAACAATCACGTTGATAATTCACGTTCTTTGTCTTGGGGGAAAGTTTTTGCTAAGATCGAGGTAGCAATATTAGTCTGGAGGGATTTTTTTGAAAAATTATAATTGGGCAACTTTAGGCTGTGGTGTGATCGCAAATGAATTAGCACAAGCCATGGCAGCTCACGGGCGTACTTTATATGGTGTGGCTAATCGAACACACAGTAAGGCAGTTGATTTTGCCAAAAAATATGGGGTCACTAAGGTCTATGATCAGATCGAAGACATCTTCAGTGATCCTGAAGTCGATATCATCTATATTTCGACCCCACACAACACTCACATCAAATATTTACGTCAAGCTTTAGCTGCGGGCAAACATGTGCTCTGTGAAAAATCGATCACATTGAATGCAGCTGAACTGACAGAGGCTAAGCAACTGGCAGAAAAAAATAATGTGATCTTGGCTGAAGCGATGACGTTGTACCATATGCCGATCTATAAAGAATTAGCCGAAGTGATCGCAAGCGGTCGTTTGGGTGAATTGCGCATGCTACAGTTGAACTTTGGGAGCTACAAAGACTATGATATGACCAATCGCTTCTTTAACCCAGAGTTGGCAGGAGGAGCTTTGTTAGATATCGGGGTCTACGCTTTGTCCTTTGCGCGCTGGTTCATGTCGCAAAAACCCGATAAAGTTGCATCCCAAGTCAAATTAGCTCCCAGCGGTGTCGACGAGCAAGCGGGTATCTTATTGCAAAATGAAGCGGGTGAAATGGCGACACTGGCTTTGACGTTGCACGCTAAGCAACCAAAACGCGGGATGGTCGCTTTTGATAAGGGATATATCGAGATCTATGAGTATCCGCGGGGCCAAAAAGCAACGATCACTTATACCGCTGATGGTGGCCAAGAGGTGATCGAAAGTGGAGCAACTGCAGATGCCTTGTTCTATGAGGTGACTGATATGGAACAAGCCGTTTCTGGGGGCCAAAATGTGATGCACTTAGATTATTCGACCGATGTGATGGAGATCATGACCGAGCTTAGAAGAGATTGGGGTCTAGTGTATCCCGAAGAAAAATAAGATTTTCCTTTTACATTTAACAAACTAGTATTATAATAGTAATTGTTCTCGGGATGTAGCTCAGTTTGGTAGAGCACCACGTTCGGGACGTGGGGGTCGCAGGTTCAAATCCTGTCATCCCGATCAATTACTAGTTAGAGTCGTACCTATACAGGACGGCTCTTTTTGTTTCAAAGGGGGAATCATAATAAAGCGCTCAGTTTGTCTTTTGCTGATCGGGGCTTTTGTCCTCGTAGTCAGTGGGTGTAGCTATCACGTGACGTGGGGCAAAAACGGTGTCACGGTGGCAGTCGTACCTGCTAAAAAAGCGAGCTCGGTCAAAGATAAAGTGGTTTCTTCAACAACTAGTCACAGTAGTTCGGCTAAGCATTATACTAAAGCCGATACTAAAGAAGAGCTCGACCAGATCACGGCTGAGCTATTGGCGCCGTACGAGCAAAGAGGTTACACCAAGGAAAAAAGCTTTACGGGGACGAAGACACAGTATGCTAAATGGGAAAGAGATCCGACTAGCCCGACCGCTAAATATGCTGATCAAGCGATCTCAGTTGACCAGGCTAAAGGAACGGGCGCTCAGTTCGTATATTTTTGCCCAGCTAAACATGTTGTGTGGGCAGTGATCTTCACGGCAGATAAATAAAGGAAATTTTAAATCATCAGCCCTAGAAATTAGCACTAATTCATTGCCAACCATGGTGGATAACGTTTATAATTATAGTCAAAGTTAGTCAAACAGATTGAGGATAGTTTTATGCAAAATCGCAATATTTCCGATATAATCGAACGATATTTAAAGAGTATTCTTGCTGAAGCTTCCCAAGTTGAGATCAAACGTTCTGAAGTCGCAGACCAATTTGACTGCGTACCTTCGCAGATCAATTACGTGATCAAGACGCGTTTTACTTTGCAAAATGGCTATTTAGTCGAGAGTAAGCGGGGCGGAGGTGGGTATATTCGGATCGCCAAGGTCGATTTGATCAGTGACCCGGATATTTTAGATGAATTGATCGAGTACGTTGGGACCAGTATCAGCGAGACCAAGGCATTTCAGATCATTCAAACGCTCTATGAAAATGAGCTATTGACACATAAAGAAGCACATTTAGTAGCGACTGCGATCGAGAAAAGCACGCTAGTACTATCCGACAATGAGTTAGAAGAGGCGATCCGTGCCAAGATCTTGAATCGCATTTTAAATCGTCTGCGTTGTGCTGATCAATAATAGAAAGAAGGGGATCTTATGGATTCAACATCTTACACACCGAGTGCTAACCAAGTCTTGTTACTTGCACAAGAACAGGCTAACTACTTCAAGCACCAAGCGATCGGGACCGAACATTTATTGTTAGCCCTTGTTTTGGAGGAAAATGGTGTTGCCGGTCAAGTTTTAAGGCAAAACCTCGTAAGTAGTGTCGATATCAAAGAAGAGATCGAGCGGCTCGCAGGGTATGGGACTTTGCGCCGTCAAGCACCAGATAGTTATTTACCATATTCACCAAAATCCAAGGCCGTCTTAAATGATGCCTTGCGCCAAGCGATGATGATGGGTTCGTCTAAGATCGGGACCGAACATTTATTATTGGCACTATTAAATGATGAAAATATTTTATCTTCGCGGATCTTGTACAGTTTACAAGTCGATACTCGGCGTTTGCGGCAGTTGTTGTTGCGCCAATTGGGCATGACTGACCGCCAACGTCAACGTTTAGCTAAGCAAGCCAGTGAAGCGCAAAAACGTTCTAAGACAGAAACGCTAGATGGTTTAGCCCGTGATATGACGGCGATCGCACAAAATGAAGACACCGATCCCGTTATCGGGCGCACCAGTGAAGTCAAGCGTGTGATCCAAGTTTTAAGTCGCCGGACGAAAAACAATCCAGTATTACTAGGCGAACCTGGTGTGGGTAAGACAGCGGTCGCAGAAGGCTTAGCCCAAGCGATCGTCAATGGGGATGTCCCTGAGAATTTGGCGAAGAAACGCTTGATGATGCTCGATATGGGCTCGCTTGTAGCTGGTACCAAATACCGAGGCGAATTCGAAGACCGTCTAAAGAAGATCTTAGAAGAAGTCTACCGTGATGGCAATGTGATCTTGTTTATCGATGAGATGCATACTTTGATCGGCGCTGGTGGGGCTGAAGGTGCGATCGATGCCTCCAATATCTTAAAACCTGCTCTAGCGCGGGGTGAAGTGCAAGTCATCGGAGCGACGACATTAGATGAATATCAAAAATACGTTGAATCTGATCCTGCGTTAGAACGGCGCTTTGCGACAGTCATGGTCGATGAACCTGACCAACAAGCGACCCTTGAGATCTTAAAGGGTGTCCGTTCCCGCTATGAAAAGCACCATAAAGTCAAGATCAACGATGATGCTTTAGATGCAGCCGTCAAGTTGAGTTCGCGCTATATCACGAAGCGCTTCTTGCCAGATAAGGCGATCGATCTGATGGACGAAGCAGCAGCGCGGTTGCGGATCATGAGTGCTGAAAAGAGCAGTCAGTTATCTAAAGCCAAAGCTAAGCTAAAAGAAGTCAGTGATAGCTATGATGAGGAGATCTTACACGAAAACTTCGATGACGCGGCTAAATTGCGCAAAGAAGTGTTGAAATTAAAAGAAAAAGTTGAAAAACTCACAGCTAAACAAGCCGAAGAAGAAGCTAAAGGCGAGTTTAAAGCTGTGGTGACCCAAGAAGATGTGGCCACTGTCGTTTCAGAATGGACTGGCGTGCCCGTTACCCAATTGACGAAGACTGAAAGTCAACGGCTGGTCGGCTTAGAGAAGATCCTGCACCAGCGTGTGGTCGGCCAAGATGAGGCTATCAGTTCGATCGCTAAAGCTATTCGCCGTTCGCGCAGTGGTTTGAGCGACCCGACCCGTCCGATCGGTTCATTTATGTTCTTAGGACCTACTGGTGTCGGGAAAACTGAGTTAGCTAAAGCCTTGGCTGAAGCAATGTTTGGCTCAGAAGATGCGATGATCCGGGTCGACATGAGTGAGTATATGGAAAAATACTCCACTAGTCGTTTAGTCGGTGCTCCTCCAGGATATGTCGGCTATGATGAAGGTGGGCAATTATCCGAAAAGGTCCGCAATAAGCCATATTCAGTCGTCTTGCTCGATGAAGTGGAAAAAGCCCACCCAGATGTGTTCAACATCTTATTGCAAGTTTTAGATGATGGTTATTTGACCGATTCTAAGGGCCGCAAAGTCAACTTTAGAAATACGATCATCATCATGACCTCTAACTTAGGGGCAACAGCCTTGCGGGACGAAAAATCCGTTGGGTTTGGCGCCGGTAATGTGGTCGATGACTACGCTGCAATGTCAGCTAAGATCAGAGAATCGCTCAAGAAGAGCTTTAGACCTGAATTCTTGAACCGGATCGATGAGATCGTCATCTTCCACTCACTTGAAAAAGATGAGTTGCACCAGATCGTGAAGTTGATGGCTAAAGATATTATCGCACGGGTAGCTGAACGCAATGTGAACTTGAAGATCACGCCAGCTGCAATCGATGTGGTAGCTAAAGCTGGATTTGATCCAGAATACGGGGCTCGTCCGATCAGACGTGCCTTGCAAAATGAGATCGAAGACCGCCTGAGTGAAGCCTTATTAGAAGGAAAGATCGTCACAGGTTCGACGGTGACGATCGGAGCTAAGAAGGGCAAGATCACTTTGAACGTCAAAGATCCAAAAGTTGAAACAGCAAAAGAAAAAGTGAATAATTAAGAGCTAAAAAAGCATTTTGCCAATATCATTATGAGAGTGGCGAAATGCTTTTTTTGTTAATCAGTTGTAAGTTCAAGTAAATTCCCTTCAGGATCTTGAATGACAGCTTCATAGTAGCCATCACCAGTTGTGCGTGGACCATTCAAAAGTGGGAAACCGGTGGCTAAGAATTTTTCAACGTAGGCATCCACATCGGCTTTAGTACCGACGGATAGTGCAATGTGCGTATATCCAAGACTATCGGCGACTCGTGGGCTGAGGCGCTGTTTTGACATCAATTCTAGACGACTACCCGAATCAAAGTTGATAAAATACGAGTGAAACCCCGTTTTTTTATTATGATAAAGTTCAGTACTAGTTCCCGCAAAATAAGTTTCATTCCTTCTTGATATCTCTGTGGGGGATCGGTAGCGTTCTGTTAGGTAGTGCTGCTTTGTTAGGGTTATTGACACTAGGTGTGGTGATCTCAAAACAGATCAGTGCTGAATTGGATATATAGTAAAAAATGGCGTTGTAAGTTAGAAATTTTCTAGCTTACAACGCCATTGTAGTTATAGGGAGCTTATTTTAGTTCGACGACCGTATCAGCGATCTGATCGCTGAAATTTTGATCGTGTTCGATCACTAAAAGGGCGGGCTTGGTTTCTTGCAATAAAGCCAGCAGCTGGTCTTGGTTATAGGTATCCAAGTAGTTTAGGGGTTCGTCCCACAGATACAACTCGGCTGGGGTAGCAAGTGAAGCCGCTAATTCGCCCTTTTTTGTTGGCCTAAGCTCATATTTTCGAGTAAAACATCAAAGGTGTGGCGCTCAAAGCTAAGTTTTTTCAAAAGTGTCAACAAGAGCGTGTAGTCGAGGTCGCGTTTTTGCGTAAACTCTTTGAGCGTTCCCCGGTTGGCGCTGAAATCTTGGCGCACGACACTGATATTTTGGGTGTTTAGTGACAGCTCACCACTCGCAGTTGCATTTGTGCTTCCCAAAAGAGCTTGGAAGAGACTGGATTTGCCACTGCCGTTGTTGCCTTTTAGGACTACGATCTCACCGGCTTTGACCTCAAAATTCGAAGGTGAAAATAGCTGTTGGTCGTAGGCAAGTGTGAAGTTCTTGGCTTCCACTAAAATTTGTTTGTGGGTCGGCTGGTAATTTAAGCTGAGTGGTTCACTGACTTCGAGGTTTTTAAGTTGCGTCTCTTTTTGTTTGATCTGCTCTTCGGCACGCGACTTCAATGAGGTAGCACGTTTCATCACCTTGGCAGCGCGCCGACCGATAAAGCCTTTGTCAGCGTGCGAATTATTTTGCTTTTGTCTTTCTGCTTGCGCTGCCCAATTTTCTTTAGTCAAAGCAGCTTGCTTGAGCCGTTTTAGTTCGTGGCGTGTTTTTTCATTTTGCTGGATATCATGGCTATCCCGGCGTTTCTTTTGCATTTCATATGATACAAGATCACCATTTTCTAAGCGCAATTGATTTCTTTCGATAACTAAGGTGTGGTCGATCGTTTGGTTCAAGAAGGTGCGGTCATGGCTCGTGACGATAAAGCCCTGTTTTTTCTGTTTTAGGTAAGCCACTAATTCCTGACGCCCTGCTAGATCGAGGTGATTTGTCGGTTCATCGAGCAAGAAAAAGTGGTCAGCTTGGCAAAAGAGCGCACATAATATCAATTTGGTCTGTTCCCCACCGCTGAGCGTGTTAAATGGTTGCCACAAGAGATCTTCACTGATCCCAAATAATTTGAGCTCACGTGTTAGTTCCCATTCTAAGAAGTTCCCTGTCTCTTGCAGACAGTAAAGCGCCAGTTGTGTTTGATCGCCCAAAGGTTGTGGAAAATACGCTAGGGGCACGGAAACATTGATCGTACCCGTATAAGAAAGTTTATTTTGTAATAATTTGAATAAGGTAGTCTTACCGCGACCGTTGCGCCCTAAAAGACCTAAACGCCAAGAAGTATCCAGTTCAAAATTGGCGTTGTCAAAAAGAGCAGCTTGGCCCGGATAAGCAAAAGTAAGATTTTTGATCGAGATATTCGACATAAAGGCATTCCTCCAATTTTTGAGGAACAAAAAAAGCCTGCACAAGGGCAGACTGAGTCATCTTGCATCAGCCCAAAACCCTAAATTCTGCCCAAGTGAAACTGACCCTGTTTGTTCCCAGAGTTGTTAAACTTGTTTGTTGTGCAGAATTTAGAATTTCAATGGCGACGCCTCCGTTCAATTTGATCTACGAACTAGGATAGCAGGTTAGTTGTGCACTGTCAACCGAAATTTTGTGATAAAGTTTCAAGTAAAAAGACACGTAATAGTGCAATATAAACTGCACTATTCCTTTTCTATAATGTGCTTATATGGATCTATCTGTATATAAATGTTATAGGGAGTGTTTTTTATGAAAAATAAATTTTGTTCAAACTGTGGTCAACAGTTAGAAGCAGGGGCGAAATTTTGTCCCCAATGTGGTGCTACCCAAAATGTAGCACCAAGTAATCAAGGACAACCGGTGAACCAACAGCCACAAACCCCACCGGTCCAACCAAATCCTCAAAGCTACCAACAAGCACCACAACAACCAAACATGCAACAGGGGTATCAACAACAAGTGCCACCAACAGGGCAACAACCATACCAACAACAAGTACCACCAACGGGGCAATATCAACAACGGGTAAATCAATTTATAAATAATATCAAAAAATTTAAAAATGTTGTCCCAGGTCAAATGGGGTCACAACCTAATTTAGGTTTTTGGGATAGTGTAAAGTATGTGACTGCAAATACGTTTGATTTTAAGACGCCAGAAACACGGAAGGCAGTTTATTGGTGGGGAACTTTAGGACAATGTATTGTAGGTCTGGCCTTATATATGATCATGTACTTTTTTGCGATTACGGGTTTCAGTAGTGGTAGCGAACTTATGTTACTTTTAGGGAATCTATTTTATATTATTTTTTATGTTTTCTGCTGTGCTTCCGGAATCAGCTTGTTAGCTGCCGCAGTACGCAGAACACGTTACATTGCCAATAATCCATGGTTAGTTTTAGTGCCATTTTACAATATTTATTTATTATTGGTCGATCACCCACAATACCAAAGCCAACCGTATCAACAACCTAACCAAATGCAACAACCATACCAACAACAAAATTATGGTCAACAACCACAATATATGAATCAACAACAAGCACCACAACAACCGGTACAAAATCAACACCAACCACAACAAGTACCATCACAAAAACCAAACGATGATCAAAATACACCTCAAAATTAGGGGGAGAATTGATGTTAAATTGTCCTAACTGTGGGCAACAAAATCCTGCTGGTTCTGCATTTTGTAGTAATTGCGGAGCGCAGTTGCAAATGTATGCCCCACCTAAGAAAAATGGCTTGCCTGTTCCAGCGATCATCGGGATCTGTATAGCCGTAGTCGTGTTGATTTTTGGTGGCTTATATATGTTAGGCGGTAATGATCCTGAGTATAAGACAGCTGATAAATTGGAACTGGCTGATATTGTGGGGACTTGGAGATTAGTTGACGAGAGCAAAAAAGACACGATGACCGAAGAGATAAAAATCAGTGAAGATGAGATCACAACGGATTCAGGTGAAAAAATTGCTGTACGTTACAGCACTGTGACTGATGAAGACACAGTGATCATTTCAGATACCGATAATATTTTTACAGCTAATATGGTTGAATTACGTCTGGAAAAGCGTAAAGTAAACGGAATTGAGCATGTTGTCCTTGCTGTCTATAACAGTTCTGATGATAGCTGGGGATATTACGTAAGAAAGTAGAGGTGCTTCTATGATCTGTCCAACTTGTGGATATCAAAATTCACCTAGAGAGAAGTATTGTCAGCAATGTGGGCTTATTTTGCCCAAAGCTAGTCGTTCGAAATTACCAGTAGTCATTATTGTTAGTTTTTTGCTTTTTACAGCAATTGGGACGGGCCTAGCATATCATTTTGGCGTGATCAACAATGACCCTAAGTATGTGAAATACGATAAGATCGAACCTAAGGATGTTACTGGTAAGTGGAAATTTGTTGAGGAAACAAAAAAGGGTGTGTTAGATAAGAATCTTCGATCATTTGAGATCACACCTAGTAAGATCACATACAGAGTGAAGTCGAGTAAAGAATTACAAAAAATAGATCTATCACTGAGAATTGTGGATAAGTCATCAAAACTTATTGTATTTGCAAATAAAGATGCTAGTACCTGGTTAGCATTTCGCTTGGAAAAGCATAAGATAAATGGTGTTGAACGAACGGTTTTAGCTTTTCCAGTTCAAGATGGCGAATGGGCTTACTTTGTACGTGAAGGGAAGTGAAGTTAGATGCAATGTCCAAACTGTGGAAAAGATAATTTACCTGGCGCACAATTTTGCGAAAATTGTGGACAAAGTTTGTCAGCATCACAACAAACTTTCATTCAACCGATCCCACCTAAAAAGAATAATGCTGGTAAGTATATCTTAGGGGTATTTATCGGATTGTTTCTTAGTCTGATCGCGGTCGGTGCAATAACCTTGGTGCATAATACATTGGCTCAACGTCCAGTAAAAACGAGTGCTAAGTTGAAAACCGAAGTATATAAATATAAAGATTCATCAGAAGATGATAGTTCAACCCAAGAAGATGCCAGTTCCGATGATGATGCAGATTCATCAGATGAGCAAGAAGTTGATCAAGATGCGCCAACACCTGTTGTAGCTAACGGTCAAACGACGACTTGGGTCAGTGATGATGGCCCAGTTTTAACGATCAATGGAACGACAATTGTGACAATTTCAAACGGAAGTAAGGCTCCAGAAGATGGAACTTATGATATTAGCGGGATCGAAAACAATGGTGAAAGTTTTCATCCTATGAGTGGTCCGCCACAAGGGCGAATCGATAGAGGGGAAATCAGCATCGTTGACAATGTTTTGACTGTGAACAATCAAGGTCAGATCACGACTTATCACTATCAACCAGAGTCAAAAGAAGGTAATACCGAAAGTAGTTCCTATGATGATGACGATAATATCTATGAAGCAGATTAGGAGGGAAGACTATGCAATGTCCAAATTGTGGAAATAATAATGCTCCTGGAGCAAAATTTTGCCAAAATTGTGGTTATAATTTTTCAACGGGCAAGAAAAAAGGTCCATGGCTATATATCTTATTAGTTATCGGAGCTTTAGTTGTACTATGCGGTGTTTTCTTTGCATACAAGGCGGTTACTAACCAAACAGCAAGTGCTCCAACCAAGCAAGTGGTAAGTTCCAAAAAAGAAACGAGTTCGTCCAAAGCTAAGAAAAAAGAAAGTTCTAGTGAAAAAGAAAGCTCAACAGCAGTGGAAAGTTCATCTGAACGTGAAAAAGCTTCTAGCACAAGTGTAGAGGTTGCGGGAAATAATGCAGCAGCTAATAGTGAATCAACAAGTAGTGCTACATCATTACCTGATCCATTATTTGTCGATGGTCGAACATCGATCTGGGAAAATGTTACTAATCCTGATGATGTTATGATCATCACAGGTGTTGATACGGTGCAGACTGCTCATGTGGTACATGATAGTGCGACAACACCGACTCATTACGACAATTCTTACAATATTGAAGAAAATACTGGCAACAGCTTACTTTTGCGTTCAACAATGGGTGGCTTCGGTGGCGGTATTGAAGTCAAAGGCGATCATATTGTCTGGCAAGATCATGAAACGATCAAAGAATATTCGCTAAAATATATTAAATAATTTTACATACCTAACGCAAAAAATGCGTTGGGTATTTTTTTGTCTCGATTTAGGTAAAAAATAACGTTTACATAAAAAATCTAGCATGGTAGAATTTACGTGTAAATATTTAGACTGGGGGGATATGATGAAAGAGGCAAAACAAAAGCAAAACATTCAAAAAGTCAACGAGCTATTCACAGAACTATATGATCTGCTAGACCATCAAGCAGCTAAAGTAGCTGTTCAAAATGCGTATAACAAAATAAATGCGTCAGATAAACTTTCAGTCCAGTACGCCGAGGTGCCCGAAGCAATCGAGGCGCTGAAAAGAGAGTTTTCGAGGCTGTCACTTGCTAAACAGACAAAATTCACCCGTGCCCAAGAAGAGATAGTCTCCCAGTTGACGGTTTTTACTAGAAAATCTTTTCAAAAGGGGTTTGAAGGCTTAGGAATGGTGGGCGTTTGGTTTGTATAAGAAAATACCTGATCGAATTTCAAAAATTTGGTCAGGTATTTTTTCATGTAAAACTACATGTATAAGTACGTTGAAGACCGCTATATCAACTGCAAGACGCATTTTATATAATTTGGGATGTATTAATGCTAGGGAGTTTATCATTATGGATAAAGAAGAAATCGATATTGAGGCATTGCACTCATTTTATAAGGAATTACAAAATTTGATCGGTCTAGAAAGCATGTTGAAGGTCCATGATCACTATAAAGGCTCGCAATTAGTGATCCCAAGTCATCTCTATGACCGCAAGATCGCTGCGACAAAGATCACTGAGCAATATAACGGACGCAATTCACGTGAACTAGCGCGCAAGTACGGTTATTCCCAAAAATGGGTCTTGGACAATTTACGTAAAGCCCGTGAAAAAGGCACACCGGTAGCAGATTGCAAAAAATAGGCAACCTAAAATAAATTTAAAAAATTATATTTATTGTTGACAAATTCATAGAATATGCCGAATATAAGGTTGATAAATTAGGATTTATCGAGATAATTTCCAAGGATAAAATTTATGAAAATACCAGTCGAAATGTCAGCAAATAAGGGTATATACTTAAAGTAAGATTAATTTTTCGGAGTGCACCATGATTTCGGATTACAAGAAGACATATCAAGAGATGGCAGCACTGATTGGAGAGCAACGGACACATAAGTTGTTTGAAATGGTCAAGAGTACCAAATATGACTTCTCTATGCGGCTGTATTCTAAGCAGTACTGTGAATATTATATTTTAAAGCATAAAGATCACAAGCAACCACGTATTTTAGCCCTAGAATTAGGCTATAGTTTGCGTTTTGTGCAAGATGTGATCAAAGAAAAACGATGCTTGCCAACAAACTATGATGAGGAAATTGTTAAGATGAATAAGTACAACGGAATTTATCAGCTATTCTACGAGCTGTTTGGCGAGCGGGTGGTCAATCTGGTCTATGATAATTTGCGAGGAAGCACCATCTATTTTCCTTCCAAATTACATTCTAAAGATTATGCGCGCAAGAAGATCGCGGAAAATATGGATCGCTTGAATGTACGTGAGCTGGCAAAATTGACTGGTTACAGTGAGCGCAGTGTGCGACGGATGATAAGTGAGATAACTGAAGATGATCAATGAGGCTTTAGCAGATCTGCTAGAGCTTTTTTTGTGCAGTGAAAAAAGTTATTCTTTTTGCATTAGATGACACTATACGTCTATTTAGCGGCGGATAATATAAAACATAAGGTGATCAATTGAAAGTTTAGTGGTAGCTTTTGATCACCGGATCACTAGGCAATGCATTGGATGAAGATTAAAGCATTGCACAGAAGGGAGAAGTCTAATGACTAACAATTCACCAAGAAATACCCATGGACCGATCGTCAAAACTGGTCCTACAGCAGGGCAAAATCGTTCACGTAACAATGATGGTAGCTGGCGCAAAAAGCGCAGTGATGCTGGAAAATCAAGAAAGTAGGCCCACAGATGTTAGAGGAAATTTACCAAAAGATGTACGTAGTGGCAGAAAAAGTCTACAACTATATGTACCAATTTTTAGGTGATCCAGAAGATTGGTTCGATTGATCAAAGTAGCTCGGTTCTTGGGGATCGGGCTATTTTTATGATGTGCAAATAGATGGTGTTAAGTAAGCGCTTTATTGTATTATAAAGATATATTAAAAGTGGAGGTAACTATTATGAGATCAGAAGAATTTATTAGAGAAAATGTTACAAAATATTTTGATGATAGCAATGTATTGATTACGCCCGCAAAAACAGATAAAGAAAAAAAGAAAGTTGTTAATGCGGCACAAAAAATTGCTAACGGCATAAATCCGGCATTCATTGCAGCAATTTATGATACAACACTTTTGGGGAGTGGGAAGGAAGGTATTGTTTTTACAGGGGAAAAACTTTTCTATAAAGAAGCTTTTGAAGCCCCGGTTGAGATTGATTTAAGTAAGGTAGTGGAAGTAGAATATCTTGAAAATAAGATTGTAAATTCAAAAGGAAAAGAAAGTATTGAGTGTGATTTGGTAATTAAATTAGAGGAATCTGATGATATCAAATTACATAAGGGATATGTCACAGATACATTGAAGGCGTTAGGTGATTTTTTAAATGAATTGGCTAATGAGGTAAGTGAAACTGTTAGCACAGATCACCAAGTTATTTTGACTGATTGTAGTGATGAAGCTATTCTTGCATATTTGAAAATTGTAACTAATTTTATTAAGCATGATGGGAAAGTTGAAACTAAAGAATATGTCAGTTTAGCAGGCTTGATTGGTGGATTACAGCTGGGGGATAAATTATCTGATGAGCTAAGAAAATATCGTAATAGTGCAGAAATGGAAGATAATGATAGTTTGATTTCAACATTAAAACGAGAAATTCCTGAAGGAAGCCAAAGTGAAATTTTTCAAGGTTTAGTGAATGATTTAATATTAACAACTCCGTTTGAAAAGTATGATGAAGTTAGAGAAGAAGAATATTTTAAGGATATTCAAGAAAAATTAGGAGTTACGGATGAACAGATTGATGTCTTCATCAAAAAAAGTGAACAAGATAAAAAAATCATTGAGGAAAGAACTACTGATAAGGAAGCAAAGAAAATGCGGGAGGAACTTGCAGGTATAGCAGGTGCCGCAGGAGCTTCTTTAGCTGCTTTTGGTGTTACGGGAGTAGTGGTTGGAGCGTTTGGGGAACTAGGTTTAGGGACCTTAGCTTTTGCTACAATGTCAACTGGGGGACTTGCATTGGCTGTAGCAGGAATTACAACAGCTGGAATCGTTGGGTATAATGGAGTTAAAAAATTATCAAGTAGTAAAACTGAAGACAGTATTATTCGTCAAACATTACTTCAAGAAGCTATTAAGAGACACGAAATGGGTATGCAATTGATGTTGAGTGACATAAATTATATTACAAAAAGAATAGTAGACTTATCAGCAAAGATAAACAAAAGTGATGAAGCTCGTGAACAATTGAAAAAATTAGTAGAGAGATTGTCTAAAACTAATAATGCAATTAATCACGCAAAACAAGATGAAGAATATCGGAAACGTGAATTGATTTTGAGTGAACTTCCAGAAACTTTAGAAGTTGAAAAGTTGAATGATTTACTCAAGCAAAATATTAATGGGGATAAGTTTGGAATGGCCTTGGACGAAGTATACAATTATAAAGAAGGCGAAAACCGCATTAATGAAGAAAGTGAGCTAAAAAACCTAAAAGTATGTAAAGCAATCTTAGAAAATATAGAGTATTACAAAGTTGCAACTATGGCTAATGCTAAAAATGTGGGTAAGAAGCTCTGGTCAAAGCTAAATAACTAATTTAGGTGAGAATAATGAAAAAAACAGATGATCTTTTTGATGATTTAGCTGAAATATTAGCTGTAAATCAAGACCAACTAGAGTTAGGTGAAGTAAGACTGGATAACTTGAACAATGATCTTGATATTGTTGAACAAAAACTTTGTGAAGAAAGTAAACTTTTTACTGATACAGAACGACTCTTGCAAGAAAATAGATTATCTAGCGATGAGTTATCAGAGCTGGCAGGTATATTGGCTTTAGAAAACTCAATAGAGAAGAAAAAATATGAAGATATCCAGTTGCTGAATACCGATAGCTGGGATGCGTTGTTATCTAGTGCTCAAAATTATGCAAATGTTAGAAAACTTGATATGAATGATCCATATTTCAAAGTTCTAAGTGAGCGTGAGATAGTTGAAATAAATCAACAGATCGTCAGAGACTTTAAGTTATCACGCCTAGATGGGATGGATTATGCGTTTGCTGCTTCTGTTGGAATAATAATGGGATTAGTAGATAAGTTTTTAATAGGTGATATAACGCGACAAAAAAATAATGGGAATGATATGTTGCGCCGTAAAGTTGATGAATTGTATAGTAAAGTTGTAGTCGGGTACGCTAATTTTGTTAATCCTGATGGTGGAAAATTTAGTAGCGAAAAAACGGCAATTAAATTTCTTGAAGGAAAGTATGCTGTGAACTACGATGCGGCAACTCATGATTCGATTATTGAAAGTGGAATAAATAAATTTACACCTAATAATCATCATATCAAATCGATTGCGCACTGGCCTGATTTGCTAGGTTTGATTGTAGGAATAATGGATCAAATTACAGGAAAAACAACGATTTTTAATAATGGTAGGATAGAACGTGTAACTACAGTCAATCAGGGATTGGAATTTAGCTCATCAAATATGATAGTTAAAATTGCTGAATCTGTAAAAAATTGGTTTGGACATATTATGTCTGATATCGCGGGCTCGAGCACATCTATGCAACGTGGAGCAGGTTTACCAGCACCATTTTTCGGAACGTTACAAAGTCTTAACTTTGGGAAAATAGGCGATAAAAATTTTGGTGAGGTAAGCACATGGCTTTATGAAAAAGGCTTTGATCTGCGAATGTTTACGGCTCAATCTATTCCAGTTATATTAGAAGAGGTTATGATAAGGATCTATATGTCCTTTAAGCGAAAATTCTATATAGATGAGCAGACAGGAGAATTAGCAGATTCCTACAAAGAAGATTTAAGCAGGATGTTGTTAACTACTACTGCTGTTTTTGAAGCAGGCGATGTAGTGGATGCTTTGGTACGTAGTGGTGGTTTAAATGTAACAGTTTTATTGAAGTTGAATTACGTCAATGTCGCTGATATGGGATTTAGGGCTGTACAAGTTCTTAGGAATAAGGTAAAACATATCCATGATTTGGAACAAAAAGACGCAGAGCTTCAGCGAGAATGGAATCGAATATCTCTTGAATTAACAATGTAAATAATATAAGCCATATTCGGAATTTTCTGAATATGGTTTTTTTATTTGGTAATTATTTTGTGACACATATTGTCTATGCGAGAAGGGATAATTAGTGTAAACAAGATAATGAGTGAGTTCAAAATATTTTGGATGCTTTTTGTGACAAACTTTACGTGTTTTTCGTTATAAAACCTTTTAAAACTAGGTAAATATAAATTTTTTTATAATGTATTTTTTAACTTTTATCAAGTAGAATTGCCTATAATATTGTAAGAGAATTAAAGTGTTATTAACAATTATTATTAAAGGGGTGTCCTGATGTTTTTTGGGAAATTAAAAAAAGCTCAAGCAGAAACCAATGAAAAATTAGAAGTATTATCTCAAAAGCAAGCAGAGCTAGAAAAGATCATTCAAATTTATGAGGAAAAATTATCAAAAACAGAAGAAAAAGTAGAAGATATTTCTGAAACATATAAAGATGAGATTCGTAGTGCCATTAGAGCGAATGTAGAGAGTGAGGTGAGTAGTACCGACTCAAGTGGATTGAAGGTAAGATATGCCAATCAAGATACTGAGTTGTTTCCCAGGCGACGCAGAAGATTAAAAGTTCTTGTTACTGCAACAATGAGTGCAGGAAAATCAACATTGATCAATGCGCTTGTTGGTAAAAAAATACTATTTTCACAAAATGAGTCGGCCACTGGTAAAATTTATCACATTTTAAATAAGGTAGATAAATCTGGCTTTAGCCGACTTGAAGATGAATTACAAAATTTAGAAACTGAACAAGAAATTATCAAAATTAGTGAAAGTTCCAGTGAGAAAGACATCTATATCAGTACTTACATAGAGAGATTCAATGAATTCCCAGTTGAAATTATTGATACTCCTGGGACGAACTATTCTGGAAATGATAATCACTTGGGGTTAACTGAATATGCTCTAAATAATATTGATTATGATGTTATTTTATGTGTACTAAATGCTACACAAGCGGGTACATATGATGAGAAGAAGAATTTACAACTTGTAAAAAAAGCTGATAAACCAGTAATTTTTGCGCTTAATAAAATAGATACGTTTAACAAAAAAAATGATTCTGTTGAACAAAGTATATCTGATGCAGAGGAAGAACTAAGTGAGTTAGGATTTTTAGAGCCCACTGTATTGCCGGTTTCAAGTTATTTTGCATTACTAGGATGTTTGAGTGGTACAGATTCTCTAGATGATGATGATGAATTTGAATTAGAACGTCTAACTAGAAAACTCACCAAGGATAAGTTATATAAGACTGGTAATGAAGATATAGATGATACAGTTGATGTATTAAGTGGCATTTACCAGTTAGGGAATGAATTATTGAAATATACAAAGTAGAGGGAATTTTATGAGTGAAGTATATGTTAAATACAATCCTTATACAGTTAAAACAGATATAAGAATTGATGATAAAAATTTTGATATTGATGCGGGTAAACACCTGCAGGAATGGGTGGAAGAACTACCGGAATATATCACATCGAAAGGAAAGGACAAAAATTTTAAGTTCACATTCCATGGTACTAATTATGATTATGAAGATGTGGTTGAAGCTTGTGAGCGATATGTCAAAAAAAATCCAGAATTTAATTTTGAGATTAACTACGAGGCACCAACTGAAGAAGTGGTTGATAAAATTGGTCAAATCACAGAAATTTTTGAAGAAATCCAAGCAGGTGATGTGGAGGATTTGAAGACTCCAGAATTGGCAGATGCCTTTGAAAAAGCTAAAAGTGATGAGTTTCCAATAAATGTAATTGCTACAATGAGTGCTGGCAAATCAACACTTATTAATTCTCTATTAGGAGATGAAATTATGCCATCTTCTCAAGAACCATGTACTGCAATTATTACTAATATTAAGGATAATGACGACTTATATAATTTTAAGGCAACTGTTTTTGATAAGCAAAATATGAAGATTGCCGAAAGTGATAATGTTACCATTAAAGAAACAACAGAGTGGAATAGTGATGAGAACGTAGCAACCATTAACATGGAAGGGGATATTCCATTTATTGGGTCGAAAGAGAATGATTCTAATTTAATATTAATTGATACGCCTGGACCAAATAATGCTCGAAAAGAAGAGCATAAAAAGACAACATGGAAAATGTTAGGGAAATCTTCAAAGACATTAGTATTGTACATTTTAAATGCTACACAATTGGGTATAAAAGATGATAAAAATTTTTTGACTAGAGTTAAGGATACTATGAGTGTAGGAGGCAAACAGTCCAGGGATAGATTTATTTTTGTTGTCAATAAATTAGACGCTTTAAAAGCTAAAACAGAAGATGTTTCTAAAACTTTAGCTAATGTGCGGAGCTACTTAGAGGATGATATCGGAATTGAGAATCCAAATATTTATGCGGCAAGCGCATTGAATGCGCTGCAATTAAGAACTATCTTAAAGGGGAAATCAGTCGATGATTTGGACATAGATGACGATGAAGAAGCTGAGTTATTTGTAAAGATTAGACGAGCTATTAAGCGGGAAGATCATCATTTCGAACAGTATGCTCCACAAATTCCATCTATTAAGAGAGAAATAGATAGCAAATTAGCCAAAGCAATTGAAGAGAAGGATAAAAAAGAACAGGCATTAATTTATAGTGGTGTTCCTACAATTGAGTCAGCAATTAGATTATATGTAGAAAAGTATGCTATTCCAGCAAAAATTTCAAATATTGTTGCAACATTTGAAGCCAGCTTGAAAAAAGCAAATATTAAACGTTCGTTAGAGAATAAGATTAGTGAAAATGAGGAATTGGGAAATAAACTTCGAGCTAAAGCTGCTGAAATTAACTCAAAACTTGAAAGTGCAAAAAATGGTAAAGAATTGCAAAGTAAAATTGATAAAATTAGCTATTCTAAGTTAGTTGAAAAAGAAGCTAACAAATCAATTAAGCAAGCGATAGCTGATTTTAATGAGCAAGTTGATAATCTGCAAGATGAAATTGAAGAATATGAAGCTAAAACGGAATATGAAAGTTTAGTCCAAGAAGTAGAAGATATTAGACAACGTGTTGAAGTTGAGTTAAATGAATTGGTAGAATTCTGTATTAATGAACAAACACAGGATTTGATTGATGAATATAAAAGCAGAATCAACTCAATCTTGGATGAATCGGACATGGATATGGAATTAGGAAGTCCTATAGAATTTATTCATGCCGATATAGAATCGAGTGTTGGAAATATTGAACAAATGAATGTACAACATCGTGAAGCTGAATACCATTTTGAAAGTCAAAAGAAATGGTATAACCCATTTACATGGTTTAAAGGTGATAAATACGTAGAAGATACACCAGAAAAAGATTTTGTTGAGAAAAAAGATTTTGTCAATATGTTTAGTGGGGTTCAACCAATGTTAGTAGATTATGTGCCGCAGATAACTGCATATGCTGAAACACAGGAAGTTAAGACTAGAAAATTCTTCGAACACGAATTTGAACGGTTGACATCTATGATGCAAGAGGAAATGAAGAGCTTAGAAAATGTTAAATCGCAAAAAGATTTATCTGAAGCCGAAATTGAAAAAAATCGTCAAACATTAGAATGGCTAGCAAATCTTGAGGCGAAGTTGAACAATGTTTTAAGTATATAGGGAGGATAGACTGATGGCTATAGACAATTTTTTTAAGGAAAGTGTGAAGAGTGGGAATCGGACAAAAGTGGTTGTAAGTATGAAAGATTCAATATTACTTGATCCAACATTAAAGCTTTTTGATGAAAAACTTCAATTTGCTATGGGAAAAATTCCTAATCTGATTGAAGAGCATGATGGTGAAACTTTCAAAAGTGAAGATGAATGGACAGAAAAATATTTGTATGATGTTTTGGCTGATTTAACATTTAATTTTTCGCAAGAAAGAATCGACTTTTTACATCAACTTGCCCCCACTGTGAAAAAAGGTGAGGAGACAGTGAATAAGAAAAACACCAAAAGTCAAAAAAATCCCAGTAGTAGAGGAGTCAGGCATAAAGAAAATAGTAAACAAGATACTCAAAAAATTGCAGGAACCGTAACAGCAGTGGCTGGGGCAATTACGACAGCCGCTGGATTAGCCACAGCACATACTGCTTTAACTATTAGCGGAGCATGCGTAACTATTGCTGGAGTAGCAATTGCTTTGGTTGATAACTCGAAAGAATAAGGGATGGTGTCATGAGTGAATTGAATCTTCCGCATGGTGAAGATGTAAAGAAACTTGTTAAACGAGTAAATGATTCGCAAGAATTAGAATTAACGCGTAAAGACCTAGATTTTGTGGCATTAATAGCTGGATTACAGATTTTGCGCCAATATCTTTCACGAAAAAAGATTTTGAATATGCGTAGACTAAATGATCAAGAATCAGCTAATTTAGTAAAGCATAACTCAGTTGTTGAAAATGTAATTAAAAATAAAAATTATGGTGAGTGGATACTTGGTCCAACAAGTTACGATGCAATAGCTCGATCGTCAACTAAAATTACTAAGACTGGACTGTCTGGAATGAATCATCGCTACAAAACATTAGCACATGATCCGCTAGTTGGTTTGTTGGTTGGTCCAATAAATTTAATGAGTGAAACGATAACTTTTAGTGATGAAGATGCGCTTATTTCTTTGAAGACCTCAAATGTTGTCCCTACAGATTATGGACGGGCAGATTCGGGGTATCAAATAGGTGAACCTACTACATTTACGACAGCCACTGCTACTAGCATTGAGTATGTAAAAAATGACGCTATGATTTTGCCAGCAGCGGTAGTGAAGCATTTGTTACATTTAGCTTCTGATGTGGGCACACAACAAGGGTTGCCTATTCCTGGTCTATCATTGCTACCTAATATTGGAGAAGTTACTTCGGCTAGTGTCAATAGTTGGTTGTTAGAAAACCATTTTGATGCTATGTGGATTGCTAATATCGGAGTCCAGTATGGATTAGCCGAGTTTATAAATACAATTAGTAGTATTATCTATAGATTTTTGAGATATCGAAATTCACCTGTATCTGCTGAAATTGTTAAGCGGAAAACTGACAAAGTAATTGCAGTAGCTAATGGGATTTCTACATCACAAGATTTAATACGCTCATTAATGAAAGCACAATTTGATTTACCGAATGCTATTCGTGAGCTTGATTTTGGTGGGTTAATAGCTACAATTAAGCGTCTTATCCAATCAGATGAATTTAAAGATGATATAAAAAATATTGATAAAATTTGGAATCAAGTGGTTTTTGGTATGACACACAGTGTTGAAGATTTGGAAATTCAATTACAGACTCAACTACGCTATATTGATAGTAAATATTCTCAAATAATGAAAGAGATGTTGAAAGAATATGAAGTATATGCAAATCTTCAAGAAAATGCAACTAATTGGAATCAGTCTGCGAAAAGTCAATTTGAAAGTAGTGTAGAGTTTGCAAAGTTGAATAATGTCACAAATTATTTGAGCTCAAAGGAAGATATTTATAATTTTTTCAATAATTAAGGAGTGATTTTCTATGTTCCATGGTGAAGAACGTGAGGCTGCTGTTGAAAGAATGAATAAAGAATATAAGCAGATGGAAAGACATCAGAAAAATGTTATTCGTAGTAGTGAACATTTGTATCGTGAAAGGGACAGACTAAAGAAATCGGTATTTACAATGTGGGATTTGATCAATTCATTTAGAGAAAAGCCTACAGAACTAAATGTGACGCTAAAAAAGGTGAAAATCGAATACGATCGATATGAAGACTTGATAAGTGAAGCTGAAGTTCAAGCAGATGAGTTGGAGAAAGTTTACGGTGGAGCAGTATCGGCTGTAGCTATTGGTGGTGGAGTAGCAGCTTTGGGACCCTCAGTTGCAATGTCAATTGCAACAACATTTGGAACTGCCTCCACTGGAACAGCTATCTCGGCATTATCTGGGGTGGCAGCAAGGAATGCAGCACTTGCTTGGCTAGGTGGTGGAACTTTAGCAGCTGGTGGTGGCGGCACAGCTCTTGGAAGTACCATATTAGGCCTTGCAGGTCCTGTTGGTTGGGGAATAGCAGCTGCAGGAATTGTTGGTGGTTCATTAATGGCTAATGGTAAAAATAAAAAAGCTATTGCCCAAGCTAATGAAGCAACTAAAAAAATAGAGGCGCAGTCTAAAATACTTGAAGGAACAGCAGAAGAAATTAGAATTCTACGTAGGCAAACCTCTAAATTTACTTCTGAAATGAACAGTGCAAGATTAAGAGTTGAGCGATTTAATCGAAATTTTAATGAATTAAGCGAGACAGAACAGGATAGAATTGTTGCAATTGTCAATAATGTATTTTCAGCTGCTAAGATGTTGAATAAAACGGTTGGACAAAAATAACACAGTTTTATCAAGCTTAATGGAATTTATGTCAGCAAAAGCTACTACAGTAATATACTAGAGCAACATATGCAAAAAGCGTCCAAAATCTTGGATGCTTTTTTGCTGTGTGACAATATATGTCTATGTGATGCGGGATAATATATTCATAAAGTAAGTCAGCAAGAATTTTTACGAGGAGATGAGCGTATGTCTAGTTTGTGCGATATTTTTAATGAGGTAGTAGATGCTATAGAACTTTTGAAGGCACTCGTTGATGAAGATGAAGTTAATTAATGTTGTTGATGAGATACTAAGGGAAAAACATTATAAATTGATACAGTGGAGGTATTATTATGGGATTGATGGATTTTTTAGGAGCAGCAAAAAAATGGGCCGAAGATGAAGCAGTGAAAACTGAAAAGAAATTCGATCAAAATTTACGTTCGATGTCAACTGCTGAATTAAAGCGTCATAAGAAAAATATGGAAGCTAAAGGTATTCCACAACAATATGGCTACGATAAGGTAGTTGCATAATTGAGACGCCGTGGCGAACTATAACATCTAAAGATCTATATCCCATTCTTTAAGGAGTTGGATATAGATTTTTTATTTTTATCACTTTCTGCGTAGTTTTCTGTTTATTATGTAGCGTAAAATATGTTATTATAATAAATTGATTAGAAAGAAAGGAAAAACATTTTAGCTATGTGGGGTAGAAAAAATATTATCTTGCTAGCCTCAGGGATCTTGATCGTGGTCTGTGTGCTGATAACTTTTTTCAGCAACGCAGGTGAAAAGAAGACCACGTTGACTTTCCAAGATGGCAGCACATATACAGGTACGACAAATGAGGGTAAACCCGTCAAAGGTACGCTCAAGTTCAAAAACGGCGATGTTTATACCGGTGGCTTCAAAGACGGGCATTTCGAAGGCCGGGGTACTTTCAAGTCACATAACGGCTGGACCTTTACGGGGATCTTCCATAAGGGTGTCGCAAATGGCGCGGGCAAATTGCAGGATAAAGACCACGTCATCCAAGCCGGTAACTATGTCAAAGGAGAGTACAAAGACAAATGAGAATCAAATGGTTTAGTTTGATCCGGATCACGGGTCTGATCTGTGTGCTCTTATATCACTTCTTTCAAATGCGCTATACCGGTGGTTTTATCGGGGTCGATATCTTCTTTACGTTCTCAGGCTATCTGATCACCGCCTTGATCATCGATGAGTTCAGTCGTTCGCAAAAATTTAGGTTGCGGGACTTCTATTATCGGCGCGTGATGCGGATCTTGCCTCCCCTGGGCTTGATGATCTGTATCGTTTTACCGTTCACTTTATTGGTCGGTAAAGATTACATCACTGACCTGACACGCCAGATCACATCAGCGGTCGGATTTGTGACCAACATCTTTGAGATCAACACGGGTGGAACGTATGAATCGCGCTTTATTCCGCATTTGTTCGTCCATACGTGGTCATTAGCGATCGAAGTTCAATTCTACTTGATCTGGGGCTTTTTACTTTACTTATTGACTAAAGTCTCAACGTCGGTCAAGCAATTCCGGTTGCGGGTACTAGCTGGCTCAGCTTTGCTTGCCGTAGGAAGTGCGACCGCAATGTATCTAGGAGCCCAAGGCTTGAGTGAATTTTCACCGATCTACTTCTCCAGTGTGACTCACATCTTCCCATTTTTCATCGGGAGCGTGTTAGGGTCGATCGCGGGGATCCAAGATCTGATGCCAGCTTTCAGTGCAAGTGTTGAGAAACATTGGACTAAAAATAAAGCTTTAGCCTTTATGATGATAAATTTAGCACTATTATTCATCTTGGCTTACTTCCTGCGCTTTGATCGCCGTGAGACTTACATGTTTGGCTTTATTTTAGCGAGTCTCTTTGCCGCGGGTGCGATCTTTGGGGCGAATATCTTACACCGCAAGACGCCGGATGTAAAAGAGCCTCAGATCTTTGTCTACCTCGCAGATATCAGCTATAGTGTTTATCTGTTCCACTGGCCGTTGTTTGTCATCTTACCCAAGCAATTCAGTAACGGGATCGCCGCGCTTTTGACGACGATCTTATCGGTCATTTTTGCGAGCTTCTCGTATTACTTCTTAGAACCGCTTCTCCGTGGTAAATCGGTCTCATTGGCTGGGCGTGAAGTCAATTTCAAACAGATCGTAGCTCCTTTAGGTGGTTTTATGACACTAGCGATTGGCTTTGGGGTGTTCCTCTGCTTACAAGCACCGACGATCTCTTCGTTGGAAGAAAACTTGATGTTAGGTGGGATCCAACAAGATGTCGGTAAGCTCGATATGGCGTACGCCAAAGCGACTGCGCCTAAAAATGAGACGCCAGTAGCGGCCGATCAAAATACGGGTATCCCAGCTGGAACGACGATCATCGGCGATAGTGTGACGCTTGGCAGTCGCAGTTATCTGTTGGAACACATGACAGACGTCGATATCGACGCAGAAGGTAACCGCACGATGAATCTAGCTTATGATGTTTTGATGAATCTACAAAATAGTGGGCAATTGCGTAAAAACGTGGTGATCTGTATCGGGACCAACTCGTTAGATGATTATCAAGAACAAACTCAAAAGGTGATCAATGACTTGAAACCAGGGCATCATTTGATCTTCATCACCCCGCATGATGGCCATGCCGATTCTTCGTATAACTCATATAAGTTGGGTGTGTGGGAACGGACTTTACCAAGCAAATACAAGTTCATCACGATCGGCGACTGGGATCAAGTTGCCCGAGCACACCAAGAAGTCTTTGAAGGCACTGATGGGACACACTTTGGTGGACGTGAAGATGCCAGCAAGTTGTATCTTGATTGTATCCAAGATGCACTCAAACGGGCTGAAAAGACACCAGTTAAGAAATAACCATTTAAGTATCAGCAAAAAATTTGCTGGTACTTTTTTATTTGCGTTTTTGCAAGGAAAAATACATGGAATTAGTCGTGTATATGTACAATATCAAATGAATTTGTTTTTAAATATAATGGACCTAAAACGATTTTACATATATAGGAGGGTCCTCAAATGAGTGTTGAAGATTTATTAGATGTTAGTCAAGGCGACGATTTAATGAGTGAATTATACGGTCAGACTAAAGAGCAAACCAAGCAAGTCGCCAAAAGTGCAGATGAAGTAGCAAGTGTGGTCGCTAAACCTGTCACGACAAATGCCCCAGCGCCATCAGCGGGTAATGACGTATCGGAATTATTGGGCAATGATACTGCCAATGTACCGGCACAAACAGAGGCACCTAAAGTTGAAAAAACGCTCTACAACAAGCTAGATGCAAATGATCAAAAATTGGCTGAAAAGCAATCTAAACAGCTCAACTATGCAGAACGGATCACATTGACGAATTACGGTCAAAAAGCCGCTGATAGTATTGATGCCTTTTCCAAGAAATATATGGAAAAAGGTCTTGATGATAGCAATCGTAAATCTGTCAGTGCCGATCTGAATATGTTGGCTAATGTGATCAAGAGCATCAACTTACAAGAAGTTGCTGATCAAGTCGAACGTGAAGAAACACAACAAGAAGATCGGGGAGGTTTCTTTGGCTTATTCAAGAAAAAGCCAAGCAAATTAGTTCCAGAAAAGAAACAAGATATCTTTAAAGCTACTTCTGATCGGATCGATGCTTTGAAAAATAAACTCGGTGTCGATCAACAGATCTTAGTCGAAGATAATAAGCAATTAGATGCCTTCTATACCGAAAATTTGAACTTATTCAGAGTTACTAATATCTTGATCGCAGGTTTGGAAATTTATGAAGAAGAGCTTGTGACTAAGATCATCCCTGAGCTACAAGAAGCTAAAAAAGATCCGACGCAAGATGAAGCTAAGATCCAAGAACATCGGTGAAAATTTGGACGGATGGAGCGGGATCTCATCGCTTAACCAGATCGAGATGACCGTGATCAAGTGGTCGGTCAAAAGTTTGACGGTCATAGTTTGTGAAAAGGGAGTATTTAGAGGCGGATGTGTTGTCAGATATTCCGAGGTGACACTGGCCTCTCATATAAGTAGTGCCGCCATTTTAGATCAATGTTAGTGCTGTAAAGGACTCTAAGCCACTCGCGCTGGTGGTAGATCAGTGGCAAAATATGTACAGCGATCCCGTGATAGAGTTCAGTTGGAGGCAAGCAGAGGACTTTTTGTTGGAATACTTGCAGTATCTGTTCGTCGATAGTTGCATGGATGTAGTCAAAGATCTCATCAACACTATTAAAATGCTTTTGATAAATGGCTTGGCGTGAGATGCTAGCTTCGTTTGCGATCTCAGTTAAAGTCAAGTGTGATCGCTGCTTGTTTTGCAGAGCCAAACGCATAACAGCATTGATGATCATTTCCCGTGTTTCTCTCATTTTGTGATTCCTTTCCATAAAAAATTGTCACTGTGTTAAGCAATAGGCAGGGAAAATCGCTATTTTACTCAGGGATATGTTGTCAGCGTGTCAATTTTTAGGGATATATTTCTTAGGTAGAGCTAGGGTATAGTGTGGAAAATGATGGGAATATTGTAACATGTTCAATGATTATAGAGGAGAGAAACGTATGAAAAATAAAAAATTATTATCGGCTCTTGTGAGTTTGATATTATTCATAGTATATGTAGCTATTATTTATACTAACCGTGAAAATCAATGGGTCATGGCCTTAGCTGCTTTAGTGCTATTGCCGATCATTGCAGTCGTATATAGGGATCTATTTTTACCCAAGGATAAATGAACGGACCTTAACCTTCTTATAAGTTTTAGGCAAAATAAATGCCTCCTGCTAGTTTTCGACTATACTATATAGTAGAAAGAAAAAAGTGGGAGGTATTTTTATGGATAAAAATGAAGTAGTCGAAACACCTAAACAAAAGGCACAAAAAGCGGTTCATACAGCAGCAATCGGAGCAGCCACAGTGGCGGCAACACCGATCCCATTTGCCGACGCGATAGCTTTGATGCCGATCCAAACCGCAATGATCGTGCAGATCTATCGGACGTACGGTAAAAATGTTTCTAAGGGTATGGTACAAGGTGTGCTCAAATCCACTTTTGCGACAACGATGGGGCGGAGCTTAGCAGGTAGCTTATTCAAATTAGTCCCAGGTGCTGGAAGTATTCTAGGAGGTGCGATCAGTGCAGGTGTAGCCGTTTCAGTGACCGAAGCGATCGGCCAAGTTTTGATCAAAGAATTTGAAGATGGTAATGCGATCGATCTTGAGAGCTTGAGTTCGATCATTTTAACAGCGATCGCGATCGCAACGAAGAAAAAATAGTACCAGTTCGAAGATTTTTGTGCTAAACTGGCAAAAACACAAAAAGGATGTATAAGAGATGAAACGCTACCAGACATTATTATTTGACGTTGATGACACCTTACTTGATTTTCATGCGGCTCAAGACCAAGCGCTCGACCAGCTATTCACTTCAGTCGATATCGAGCCGACTGCTACGGTAAAACAGGCCTATGCCACATATAACCAAGGACTGTGGGAACAGCTCGAACGTGGCGAGATCACACGGGATGAGTTGATGGCGATCCGTTTTCCGACCTTTTTTAAGGAGCATTTTGGTAAAACATTAGCTAATAATAGCTTAAATGAACGTTACTTGCAGTTTTTAGCTAATGGTCATCAACCCCTGCCTGGAGCACGTGAATTGTTGGAAGATCTAGCAGCACGTGACTATGAGCTGTATATTGTGACTAACGGTGTTAAATTCATCCAAGAAAAGCGGCTAAAAGAATCTAAGTTTGATCAATATTTCAAACAGATCTTCATCTCAGAGACGTTAGGTGCCCAAAAGCCGTCGCAACTCTTTTTCAAACGTGCTTTTGATCAGATCGCGGGTTTTGATAAAGAAAAAGCCCTGATCATCGGTGATTCGCTCAGTTCAGATATGTTAGGTGGCCAAAATGCCGGGATCGATACACTATGGTTGAATCGTAAGCAACAGGTAGCTGATCCTAAGATCAAGATCGATCTGGAAGCTAGTTCGCTGGCTCAGATCAGTGATATTTTAAGCTAAATAAATGAAGTTGTAGTTAGCCAGTATTAGTACTACTCTGTATTTGGGGAGTGAGAGTATGTCAGATACATTAGTAGTACTATCAAAGTTGATCGATACTATTTCAGAAGAGTATTTATATTTTTCTCAAAAATTTATACAAAAAGTAAATATGAGCAAATATAATTTACGGAAACTAAATATAGGCAATATTATGCGAGATGATTATTTCTTACATGAACTTATCCCAGGATATTTAAAATTTTCAGCTATTTTGATGGAAAAGATAGAATATGACTTTCTAGATTATTTATTGGATTTTGATTTTAGTTATCGTGTGAAATCCCAAAAGACGACCTATGATAAAATCAGACAGTACTCTTACAGGGAAAAATCTCTTGGCGGAATTTCTGTAAATAAATCATTAAATGATTTGGTGGGTTTTCGGATCATTTTGGCAGATATTGAAAAAAATCTAGACGGAATTAGAGATTTATTAACTTTAAAGTGTGATGATAAGAAGTTATTTCGATTTATTGATCGTGATGTTGGTGGATATCATGCAATTCATTGTTATTTCAAGATCAATAACTATAGTTTTCCGTGGGAATTACAGATTTGGGATTCTGCAAACAAAGCTGATAATTTTTTTGCGCATGAAGAACATGAACGAAAGAGGATGGTGGAAAGTAATGCTTCATATGATCGCTTTAGCTAAGCAAAATGGAATCGCATTAGCTTATCATTTTGCTGCAACAGACAAAGAAGAATTTTTAAAAAAAAGAAGTGAATTACGAAATATTTCGCCAGACTTTTTGGCGGGGATCAGTATTCATGTGATAAACAGCGAAGGAACAACTTTTGCAGATATTCAGCGTATGGATCCATATTTTTCTGATGCAATACAACTAGATAGCGTATCTGAATTAGTTGAAAAGGTCAGACGGTTGAGTCAATTGAATGCCACTGATATTGCAGCTTATTTAGTACAACGCTACCATTTAAATTCTTTCTTATTACAAAAGACGCTATATTATATTTATGCTGATTACTTAGAAAAATATCGTGAACCTCCCTTTATCGCTGACTTTGAAGCATTTGAACATGGACCGGTCGAAAGAGAAGTCTATCGTAAAAATAAATATACTGATGAATTAGAAAAGTCAGGTTTATTTGAGGGAAAATTAGCGGTCTACCCAAAAACTGCAGAATTACTTTTGACGATCAAAACAACAGTTGAACAGTGTAAGCAACAATATATTGCAGCTTGGGATGATCCGGAGAAAAATTTGACCCATCGAAAAGGGACTCCTTGGAGTCGTGCGCGTGCCAGGCAAGAAAATTTGAAAATTTTAGATGAAGATATTTGCGCTTATCATCATTTAGAACGTTTGCCGACACTGACGAAATAGTTTTCAGAAAACGCGCAAAAAGTATTGACAGTACCGGTTTTTATTGCTACACTATATAGATGCAAAAACTGTGAATTTAGATGCTTGATACGATCTATTGTCCGGATCAGGTAAACGAAGAAGCAAAAATAGTGAGGTTTATTTTATTAAACATGATCTGTTTTTGCTTTTTTTTGCCAAAATTCACTGAAAATTTTTGTAAAAAGTTATTTGTAACATAATTGTAATATTAATTTTCAGTTGTAGCAGCAATTTACAGTAAATATTTTGAGAGGTGAACAACTTGGCAGGACATTTAGTAAAATACGGCAAACACCGTGAACGCAGAAGTTATTCTCGAATCAAAGAAGTTCTAGATCTGCCTAACTTGATCGAGATCCAAACAGACTCTTACAAATGGTTCTTAGACGAAGGTTTGCGTGAGATGTTTGAAGACATCATGCCTATCGAAGACTTCGCAGGGAACTTATCACTTGAATTTGTAGATTATCAATTGTTAGAACCAAAGTACACGGTTGACGAAGCACGTGAACACGATGCTAACTACTCAGCACCATTACACGTTACTTTGCGTTTGATCAACAAGGAAACAGGAGAGATCAAGTCACAAGACGTCTTCTTTGGCGATTTCCCATTGATGACAAAGCAAGGAACATTCATCATCAACGGTGCTGAACGTGTTATTGTCTCACAATTAGTTCGTTCACCCGGCGTATACTTTAACTCTGAATTAGATAAAAATGGCCGTGAAAACTACGGTACAACGGTGATCCCTAACCGTGGTGCTTGGTTGGAATACGAAACAGATGCTAAAAATGTTGCGTATGTACGTATCGACCGCACACGTAAGATTCCATTGACAGAATTGATCCGTGCTTTGGGTTACGAATCAGATTCACAAATTCTTGAAATACTCGGTGAAACTGATGCATTGATGAATACTTTGGAAAAAGATATCCACAAGAACATGGAAGATTCTCGGGTTGAAGAATCCTTGAAAGATATCTACGAACGCCTACGTCCAGGTGAACCAAAGACAGCTGATTCTGCACGTAGTCTTTTGACAGCTCGTTTCTTTGATCCAAAACGTTACGACTTAGCAGCTGTTGGCCGTTACAAGATCAACAAAAAGCTTGATTTGAAGACACGTTTATTGAACACACGTGTAGCTGAAACTTTAGCTGATCCAGAAACAGGCGAGATCATCGTCAACAAGGGTGACCTTTTAGATAAGGTAGCTATGGAAAAACTAGCTCCTTACCTCAAGCGTGATGACTTCAAGATGGTAACATTCCATCCATCTGAAGAAGGTGTGGTCCAAGAACCAATGACCTTACAGATCATCAAGGTCTACTCTGAAACAGATCCAGAACGCGTGATCAACATGATCGGTAACGGTAATGTACCTTTGGAATACAAGCACATCACACCAGCTGATATCTTGGCTTCCATGAACTACTTCTTCAACTTGCAAGAAGGTTTAGGTAGCGTTGATGATATCGACCACTTGGGTAACCGTCGTATCCGTTCTGTGGGTGAATTATTACAAAACCAATTCCGTATCGGTTTGACACGGATGGAACGTGTGGTTCGTGAAAGAATGTCTATCCAAGACATCGCAACGGTAACACCACAACAATTGATCAACATCCGTCCAGTTGTTGCTTCGATCAAGGAATTCTTTGGTAGTTCCCAGTTGTCCCAGTTCATGGATCAAACAAACCCACTTGGCGAACTTACACATAAGCGTCGTCTTTCAGCCTTAGGGCCTGGTGGTTTAACACGTGACCGTGCTGGCTATGAAGTTCGTGACGTTCACTATACTCACTATGGTCGTATGTGTCCGATCGAAACGCCTGAAGGTCCTAACATCGGTTTGATCAACAGTTTGTCCACTTATGCTCGTGTTAACAAATATGGTTTCGTGGAAACACCATACCGTCGTGTTTCTTGGGATACACATAAAGTTACTGACAAGATCGACTACTTGACAGCTGATGAAGAAGATAACTATGTCGTAGCTCAAGCTAACTCACCATTAAACGATGACGGTTCATTCGTTGATGATGTTGTTATGGCTCGTCATAAAAATGAAAACATCGAAATTTCCGTTGATAAAGTCGACTACATGGACGTGTCACCAAAACAAGTTGTTGCGGTCGCTACAGCATGTATTCCTTTCTTGGAAAACGATGACTCCAACCGTGCTTTGATGGGTGCTAACATGCAGCGTCAGGCGGTTCCTTTGATCAAGCCACATGCTCCATTAGTTGGTACTGGTATTGAATACAAAGCCGCTCATGACTCCGGTGATGCTTTGATCGCTGACCATGACGGTACAGTTGAATACGTTGATGCGCGTGAGATCCGCGTGCGTCGCGAAGATGGCTCTTTAGACACTTACAAGTTGATGAAATTCCGTCGTTCTAACGGTGGTAAGAACTACAACCAAACACCGATCGTACGTGTTGGTGACCACGTTGATGCTGATGATGTGTTAGCTGATGGCCCATCAATGGAAGAAGGGGAATTAGCTTTAGGGCAAAACCCACTTATCGCCTTCATGACTTGGGACGGTTACAACTTCGAAGATGCTATCGCTATCAACGAACGTTTAGTTAAAGAAGATGTTTATACTTCGATCCACATCGAAGAACATGAATCCGAAGCTCGTGATACAAAACTCGGGCCTGAAGAAATGACACGTGAAATTCCTAACGTTGGTGAAGATGCGTTGAAGAACTTAGATGAGTTCGGTATCGTACGCATCGGTGCTGAAGTTAAGGATGGCGATATCTTAGTTGGTAAAGTTACGCCTAAGGGTATGACTGAATTATCAGCTGAAGAACGCCTATTGCATGCGATCTTTGGTGAAAAAGCACGTGAAGTTCGGGATACCTCCTTACGTGTGCCTCACGGTGGTGGCGGTATCGTCCAAGACGTGAAGATCTTCACGCGTGAAGCTGGTGATGAATTAGCACCTGGTGTTAACATGATGGTTCGTGTTTACATTGCACAAAAACGTAAATTACAAGTCGGCGATAAGATGGCTGGTCGTCACGGTAACAAGGGTACTGTTTCTGTTGTTATCCCTGAAGAAGATATGCCATTTATGCCAGATGGTACACCAATCGACATCATGCTTTCTCCAATGGGTGTGCCTTCCCGTATGAACATCGGGCAAGTATTAGACTTGCACTTGGGTATGGCTGCACGTAAACTCGGTATCCACGTAACTTCACCAGTTTTCGATGGTGCTCGTGACGAAGATATCTGGGCAGCCTTGAAAGAAGCTGGTCTTCCATCTGACGGTAAGACAGTTCTTTACGATGGCCGTACAGGTGAAGCCTTCGATAACCGTGTCGCTGTTGGTGTCATGTACTACATGAAACTCGCTCACATGGTCGATGATAAGATCCACGCTCGTTCAATTGGACCTTACTCCTTGGTTACACAACAACCTCTTGGTGGTAAAGCACAATTTGGTGGCCAAAGATTTGGGGAAATGGAAGTTTGGGCCCTTGAAGCTTATGGGGCAGCTTACACCTTGCAAGAAATCTTGACCTACAAGTCTGATGACGTGGTCGGCCGTGTTAAGACTTACGAAGCTATCGTTAAGGGTGAACAAATTCCACAACCAGGCGTGCCTGAATCATTCCGCGTTTTAGTTAAGGAATTACAATCACTTGGTCTTGATATGAAAGTGCTCGACGCTCAAAAACAAGAGATCGAATTGCGCGATATGGACGAAGATGATGATGACATCATGAAAGTCGATGCATTAGCTAAAGTTTCGGAAGAAGAAAAAGCTAAGCGCGAAAAAGCTGCAGCAGAAAAAGAAGCTGAAGCAGAAGGCTCAAAACCAGCCGAAGAAGAAACAAAAGTTGAAAAGTAGTAAACACTCGTATTTCAAAATAAGAAAGGGAGGTCGGTCCTTTGATCGATGTCAATAAATTCGATAGCATGCAAATCGGCCTTGCTTCATCCGATAAGATCAGAAGCTGGTCTTATGGTGAAGTCAAGAAGCCAGAAACGATCAACTATCGTACGTTGAAACCAGAAAAAGACGGTCTGTTTGATGAACGGATTTTCGGACCTACAAAAGACTGGGAATGTGCCTGTGGAAAATACAAGAAAGTTAGCTATAAGGGCGTTGTGTGTGACCGCTGTGGCGTTGAAGTCACACGTGCAAAAGTTCGTCGTGAACGTATGGGTCACATCGAACTTGCTGCCCCTGTAACACATATCTGGTATTTCAAAGGTATCCCTAGCCGAATGGGTCTTGTGCTTGACATGAGCCCTCGTGCCCTTGAAGAGATCATCTACTTTGCATCTTATGTAGTTACTGATGGTGGGGACACGCCTTTAGAAAGAAAGCAACTCTTAACTGAACGTGAATATCGTGAAAAACGTGAAGAATACGGTGATGGCTTTAAAGCAGCAATGGGTGCCGAAGCTATCCGGACACTTTTACGCGATGTAGATCTAGAAAGAGAATGTGCTGAATTAAAAGAAGAATTAAAAGAAGCAACGGGTCAAAAACGGACACGTGCCGTTCGCCGTTTGGATATCTTGGAAGCCTTCTTGAATTCCGGCAACCATGCTGACTGGATGGTAATGGATGCAATTCCTGTTATTCCACCAGATCTACGTCCAATGGTCCAACTTGAAGGTGGCCGTTTTGCAACAAGTGACTTGAACGACTTATACCGCCGTGTTATCAACCGTAACAACCGTTTGAAACGCTTGCTCGACTTGAATGCACCTGGCATCATCGTGCAAAACGAAAAGCGGATGTTGCAAGAAGCTGTTGATGCTTTGATCGATAACGGTCGTCGTGGTCGTCCGGTAACAGGTCCTGGTAACCGTCCATTGAAGTCCTTATCTCACATGCTTAAAGGTAAGCAAGGTCGCTTCCGTCAAAACTTGTTAGGTAAGCGTGTTGACTACTCTGGTCGTTCAGTTATCGACGTTGGTCCTAAGTTGAAACTTAACCAAATGGGTATCCCGCATGAAATGGCTTTGGAATTGTTCAAACCATTCATGATGCGTGAATTGACTAAGCGTGGTATGGCTTCTAACATCAAGAATGCTAAACGTAAGATCGATCGTCGTGACGATGATATCTGGGACGTTTTAGAAGATGTTATCAAAGAACACCCAGTCTTGCTCAACCGCGCCCCTACATTGCACCGTTTGGGTATCCAAGCCTTTGAACCTACCTTAGTTGATGGTAAAGCTATGCGCTTGCATCCACTTGCCTGTGAAGCTTACAACGCCGACTTTGACGGGGACCAAATGGCTATCCACGTGCCATTATCTGATGAAGCTCAAGCAGAAGCACGCTTGCTCATGCTTGCTGCTCACCACATCTTGGCACCTAAAGATGGTAAGCCGATCATCTCACCATCTCAAGATATGACGATCGGTAACTACTACATTACGATCGAAGAAAAAGATCGTGAAGGTGAAGGTATGATCTTCAAAGACGTCAACGAAGTTCGCACAGCTTACCAAAACAACTACGTGCACTTGCACACACGTATTGGTTTGCAAGCATCTTCCTTGGCTGCTAAGGGAACACCATTTACAGACTGGCAAAAAGACCGGATCTTGGTGACAACAGCTGGTAAAGCGATCTTTAACGAGATCTTACCAGAAGATTTCCCATACCTTAACGAACCAACTGCAGAGAACTTGTCTGGCAAGACACCAGATAAGTATTTCTTAGAACCAGGTCAAGATATTCATGAATACTTGGCTGAAGCTGATCTTGTAGCACCATTCAAGTCTGGTTTCTTATCAGATATCATCGCTCAAGTCTACAAAGACTACAAAGTTACTGCTACAGCAGAACTTTTGGACCGCATGAAAGACTTAGGTTACTACGAATCAACTAAATCTGGTTTGACAGTGGGTATCGCTGACGTTACTGATCTTGATGAAAAACCAGAGATCGTTGAACGTGCTCATAAAGAAGTTGCGACAGTTGCTAAGCAATTCCGTCGTGGTTTGATCACAGAAGACGAACGTTACAACCGTGTTATCGCTATTTGGAACAAGGCTAAAGATGATATCCAAGCTAAGCTAGTTGAAAAGATGGATCCATCTAACCCTATCCAAATGATGAGTGATTCCGGTGCTCGTGGTAACATCTCTAACTTTACGCAGCTTGCTGGTATGCGTGGTTTGATGGCTGCTCCTAACGGTAAGACAATGGAACTTCCAGTTATTGCGAACTTCCGTGAAGGTCTTTCTGTGATGGAAATGTTTATTTCCACTCACGGTGCTCGTAAAGGTATGACCGATACGGCGCTTAAGACAGCCGACTCCGGTTACTTGACCCGTCGTTTAGTAGACGTTGCCCAAGATGTTATCATTCGTGAAACAGACTGTGGTACTGACCGTGGTTTAGATGTGACAGCTATCCGTGAAGGTAACGAAATGATCGAACCATTATACGATCGTATCTTAGGTCGTTACACGATGAAGGCTGTTAAACATCCAGAAACAGGCGAAGTTATCGTTCCAGCTGATGTTATGATCGATGAAACAATGGCACAACAAGTTGTTGATGCTGGTGTTGAAATGGTCACGATCCGATCCGCCTTCACATGTAACACACGTCATGGTGTTTGTGAACACTGCTACGGCCGTAACATGGCTACGGGGGATGAAGTTGAAGTGGGTGAAGCAGTTGGTACTGTGGCTGCTCAATCTATCGGTGAACCTGGTACTCAGCTTACGATGCGTACTTTCCATACCGGTGGGGTTGCCGGAGACGATATCACACAAGGTCTTCCTCGTGTGCAAGAAATCTTCGAAGCTCGTAATCCTAAGGGTCGTGCAACGATCACAGAAGTTACGGGTGTCATCCAATCAGTTGAAGAAAACCCAGCTGAACGTACAAAAGAAGTTACAGTTCAAGGTGAAACAGATACCAGAACATACTCCTTACCATTTACTTCTGTCTTGAAGGTAAAAGAAGGCGACTATGTTCACCGTGGTGAAGCCTTGACAGTAGGTTCGATCGATCCTAAGGAATTGATCAAAGTGCGTGACGTCTTATCAACTGAAAACTACATCTTGCGTGAAGTTCAAAAGGTTTACCGTATGCAAGGGGTAGAAATTTCTGATAAGCACGTTGAAGTTATGGCACGTCAAATGTTGCGTAAAGTTCGTATCATGGATCCAGGTGACACAAACATGTTGCCAGGTACATTGATGGATATCAACGACTTTAAGGATAACAACGTTGATACTTTGATCAACGGCGGTATCCCAGCAACAGCACGTCCTGTCCTTCTTGGTATCACCAAGGCTTCCTTGGAAACAAACAGTTTCTTATCTGCTGCTTCCTTCCAAGAAACAACACGTGTCCTAACTGATGCTGCTATCCGTGGTAAGAACGATCCATTGATCGGTTTGAAGGAAAATGTTATCATTGGTAAGATCATCCCTGCTGGTACAGGTATGAAGAAGTACCGTGACATTGTTCCTGAAGAAGTAGGTACTGCTTCTGACAGTGTTTACTCGATCTCCGACGTGGAAAAATCACTTGAAGCAAAAGAAGCGATGGCTGCTGTTAAAGCAGATGATGAAAACTAAGCATCGCTGATATACTAAAAAAGCATCTCGCAAAAAAATGCGAGATGCTTTTTTGTTTGGTTTAATTTTGCATGTTTTGGCTGACCTTTTCTAATAACCATTGATTAAAGGCAGCAGTGTCGATCCCCACACAGACTTTAGCGTTAGTCTTACCATCATGATAGGCACCACGGATATCAGCCACGGTCTCACCTACTGCAGGTCCTTCTGTGACGATATCGACCCAGTAATCTTTAGTCTCAAAAGCTTCTGGATGTTCGAGATAAAAGAGCGTCTGTAGATCGTGGATCGCCGTTCCATTTTCATCATGGTCAAAGTCATGTCCAATGATATCGTGGAGCATTTGACCAGCACGCCCAAACTGTTTGAGTTTATCTGTCGTCTCATCACTGATCCGGCCAGCAAGTGTAACATCTAAGCCAACCATAACAATCGGGAGCTGAGAGTTGTATATGATCTGAGCTGCATGCGGGTCAGTAAAGATATTGAATTCAGCAGCACTAGTCATATTGCCACGACCTAATGAGCCGCCCATTGCGATGATCTGCTTGATCTTAGATTTGACTTCAGGATATTCACGCAGTAGCAGGGCGATGTTGGTATACGCTCCAGTAGTGATCAAAGTTATCGGTTCAGTGCTGTTCATGAGTGTTTCACGTAAAGCTTGGACAGCATGCAAAGCGAGCGGCTTACTGGTTGGTTCAGGAAAGTCATAGCCAGCCATACCACTTTCACCGTGGATCCGAGCCGCATCTTCGAATTTTTTGATCAATGGATCAGTTGCGCCCGCTGCTACAGGGACATCTTTGTTAAAAAAGTCGACTAGTGTCAAAGCATTTTTAGTCGTTTTATCAACGGTAACATTACCAGCAACAGTAGTGATCAAAGCGACTTCTAGCTTGGGGTCGGTCAAAGCAGTTGAGATCATCACTGCATCGTCGATCCCTGGGTCAGTATCTAAAATAATTTTGTGTGTCATAAATAATTCACCTCTATATAAAAATATCATTATACACTATAAATTATAGTTGAAACCGCTTGATTTTGCTTAGATAGACCCTTGGACTTAATTTTTTTTTAAAATTTAGCCCAATTTAAAGCAATAGGCAAGCTCAAAAGATACCCCACAGACAAAAAAGGAACAAAGGGAAACGCATGTTGTTTTGTATATTTGGCATAGATAAGTGCGGTCAGACTGGCGATAAATAAAATACTAGCTAAAGTTTGATCACCTAGTGTTATCCCTAGGACTAAAATAACAAAGGTATCACCATAGCCAAGCTTTTTAGTCCAATTTGCCCAAAAGAGCACACCAAATAAAACGACTTGGGTAAAGGAAAGCTGCAAGGGAGCAAGCGTTAGTAAGCAGATGGCACCCAATATCAATAGGTAAAGAGAAATAGTCGTATCTTGCCAATCTTCTAGGCTCAAGCAAAGTAGCCAAAAACTCGTCAAAATGAAATTAGGCCAGATCTCCCACGGCAAAAAATAGCAGACACTCCCCAGTAATAGACCAAAACCTAATTCGATGTAGGTGCTTAAGGGTGAGATCTTTTGGTGGCAAAAATGACAATGCCCTTTTTGTAAAACATAACCTAAAACGGAGAGTAATTGCCACCACGTCAAGTTATGTTGGCACGTTTCGCAAAAAGAATGCGGATAGAGCAATGAACAGCGGTATTTAGAGCGGTAAGCCAGACAGGTCGCAAATGACCCCAGACATAAACCTAAGATGATTATCAGTGTAATCAGCATGTTAAGATTCCTCCTCACTTTATAGATACGCAAGACCTTGGAAAAAAATTGCACATAATTTGAAAATATTATTTGACATCCCTTGTTTAAACGTGTTAATCTGTAAAAGGTGCTTTATGTGAACAGTTCTCTTGGGATCAGCCCAAGATCGTGCTGGCTGTGAGCAAGTTAGCACACATTTAAACGACGTACATCGGGACGTTATTTTTTTATTTATAAAAAAGAAACTCCTGGATGTGTGTACTTAAAATAATACATGAGACAAGGAAGGAGGAAGCTTTAGATATGCCTACAATTAACCAATTAGTTCGTAAGGGCCGTAAGTCTAAAGGTTCAAAATCTAATTCCCCAGCTTTAAACTTTGGGTATAACAGTTACAAGAAAGTACAAACAAACAATCCTGCTCCTCAAAAACGCGGGGTTGCAACTCGTGTCGGTACAATGACACCTAAGAAACCTAACTCTGCTTTACGTAAGTATGCTCGTGTTCGTTTGTCTAACTTGATCGAAGTTACAGCATACATCCCAGGTATCGGCCACAACTTGCAAGAACACAGTGTTGTTCTTATCCGTGGCGGTCGTGTAAAAGACTTACCAGGGGTTCGTTACCATATCGTTCGTGGTGCTTTAGATACAGCCGGTGTTGACGGCCGTATGCAAAGTCGCTCCAAGTATGGTGCTAAGAAACCTAAGAAATAATTAAACATAAATAACTAAAAAATACTTAATTACGAAGAAGTAGCTAGAATTTGAGGAGGTCATTTTAGATGCCAAGAAAAGGTGCCGTTGCAAAACGCGAAGTGCTCCCAGATCCAATTTACAACTCAAAATTGGTTACACGCTTGATCAACCGTTTGATGTTAGACGGTAAGCGCGGGACTGCATCAAAAATTTTATACGAATCTTTTGATATTATTAAGGAACAAACAGGTAACGATCCATTAGAAGTGTTCGAAGAAGCAATGAAGAACATCATGCCTGTTTTGGAAGTTAAAGCTCGCCGTGTTGGTGGTTCTAACTACCAAGTTCCGATCGAAGTTCGTCCAGAACGTCGTACAACATTAGGTTTGCGTTGGTTAGTTAACTACTCACGTTTACGTGGGGAACACACAATGCCAGAACGCTTAGCTAAAGAAATTATGGACGCTGCTAACAATACAGGTGCATCAGTTAAGAAGCGCGAAGATACACACAAGATGGCAGAAGCCAACCGCGCATTTGCACACTATCGCTGGTAATTTTAGGATGACTATTATATGATTTAGATAGGTAAATCTTATAGTAGTCATTTTTTTGAAAAAAGAACTACTATTATCTTTATTTTTGGAAGGAGAGAAATCTCAAATGGCAAACAAGCGTGAATTCCCATTGGAAAAAACACGTAACATCGGGATCGTTGCTCACATCGATGCTGGTAAGACAACAACGACCGAACGTATCTTGTATTACACAGGTAAGATCCACAAAATCGGTGAAACACACGATGGTGCTTCACAAATGGACTGGATGGAACAAGAACAAGAACGTGGTATCACGATCACATCCGCTGCTACAACAGCGCAATGGAAAGACAACCGTATCAACATCATCGACACCCCAGGACACGTTGACTTTACTGTCGAAGTAGAACGTTCATTACGTGTTCTTGACGGTGCGGTAGTTGTTTTGGATGCTCAATCTGGTGTAGAACCACAAACAGAGAACGTATGGCGTCAAGCTACAACATATGGTGTTCCACGTATCGTATTCATCAACAAGATGGACAAGATTGGTGCTAACTTTGACTACTCTGTAAGCACGATCAAGGACCGTTTGCAAGCAAACCCATTGCCAGTTCAAATGCCTATCGGTGCTGAAGATCAATTCGAAGGTGTTATCGACTTGGTTGAAATGCAAGCTGACCTTTACGATGAAGATGCTTCTGGTGCTAGCTGGGAAACAGTTCCAGTTCCAGAAGAATACTTGGAAGAAGCACAAACTCGCCGTGAAGAAATGATCGAAGCATTAGCTGATGTTAATGAAGACATCATGGAAAAATACCTTGGTGGGGAAGAAATTTCTAAAGAAGAAATCAAGAAAGCTATTCGTCAAGCTACACTTAGCTTAGATGTATACCCTGTTTTTGCTGGTTCTGCCTTCAAGAACAAAGGTGTTCAAATGATGCTTGATGGTGTTAATGATTACTTACCATCTCCATTAGATGTTAAGCCATATAACGCTACAAACCCAGATACAGACGAAGTTGTTGAACTTGTTGCTGATGATGACAAGCCATTTGCTGGTTTAGCATTTAAGATCGCAACTGACCCATTCGTTGGTCGTTTGACATTCTTCCGTGTTTACACAGGTACTTTGGAAGCTGGTTCATACGTCTTGAACGCTACAAAGGGCAAGCGTGAACGTGTAGGTCGTTTGTTGCAAATGCACTCTAACCACCGTAACGAAATCTCTGAAGTATTCTCCGGTGATATCGCTGCTGCTATCGGTTTGAAGGACACAACAACAGGTGACTCCTTGACAGATCCTAAGCACCCATTGATCCTTGAATCCATGGAATTCCCAGAACCGGTTATCCAAGTTTCTGTGGAACCAAAATCCAAGGCTGACCAAGATAAGATGGACGTTGCTTTACAAAAACTTGCTGAAGAAGATCCTACATTCAAGGCTGAAACAAACCCTGAAACAGGCGAAACATTGATCGCTGGTATGGGTGAGTTGCACTTGGATATCATCGTTGATCGTATGAAGCGTGAATTCCACGTTGAAGCTACTGTTGGTGAACCACAAGTTGCTTACCGTGAAACATTCACAAAACAAGTACAATCACAAGGTAAGTTCGTTCGTCAATCTGGTGGTAAAGGTCAATACGGTGACGTTTGGATTGAATTTACACCAAACGAAGAAGGTAAAGGCTTCGAATTCGAAAATGCTATCGTCGGTGGTGTTGTTCCTCGTGAATACATCCCTTCAGTAGAACAAGGTTTGAAGGAAGCTATGCAAAATGGTGTCTTGGCTGGATATCCATTGATCGACGTTAAGGCTAAGTTATATGATGGTAGCTACCACGATGTTGACTCCTCTGAAGCTGCATTTAAGGTTGCTGCATCACTTTCCTTGCGTAACGCTGCATCCAAGGCTGGCGCTGTAATTCTTGAACCGATCATGAAGGTTGAAGTTGTTGCTCCAGAAGATAACTTGGGTGACGTTATGGGTCACGTGACAGCTCGTCGTGGCCGTGTTGAAGGTATGGAAGCTCGCGGTAACGCACAAGTTGTTAACGCATTTGTTCCATTGTCCGAAATGTTCGGTTACGCAACAACATTACGTTCTGCAACACAAGGTCGTGGTACATTTACAATGACAATGGATCACTACGAACCAGTGCCAAAGGCTATCCAAGAAGAAATCATCAAGAAAAACGGCGGCAACGCTTAATCATAATTGATGGTATAAGAAAAGGCCGTTGGGGTTATCCCAGCGGTCTTTTTGTGATACATAAAATCAACTTTCTAAGTAAGCGATCATCTTATCGAAGTTGTTTTCCATATTGGTAGTTCCTACTTGATAGAGTTCATCGAGTTTTTTGATGTTATGTTCTAAACGGCCGACTTTAACAGGTGTTTCTGGTGCTAAAACAAAGATCTTATCATCTTTTTCCAATTGATTCAAAGTTTTGACCGACTTATTGTAATTTTCTGGTCGTGCGATCGCAGCTTTGACAAAGTTAGGATAAGTTTTGAAATGACGATGATAGAGCTTTTGAAGAGCAAAACTAGTTGGCTTTTTGCGGTAATCGCGCATTCTAGTTCTGACGACCACGATCTTATCAAAACCAGCTTGTTGAGCTAGATCATAAGGTATCGAATCAGCGATCCCGCCGTCTAGACATAATCCCTTAGCCGTTTGGACTGGTTTGGAGATAAAAGGCATAGAAGATGAAGCTTCTAAAGCATTCACAAATGGTTTGCCTGGTTTTGGTTTATTGAAAGTAACGGCTTTGCCACTTGTCAATTCAGTCGCTACGACCACGAAATTAGTTTCCGAGCGTTCATATGCTTTAACATCAAAGTTATGCCAAGTTGGTCCGTGATCTGCGAATAAGAAATCAAGGTTGATGATGCTTTCTTTTTTGAGCACATTAGCCATTGAGATGTATTCTTTGTCATCGCGGTATTGCGTATTGATGTTGTAAGTTCGCTTATATTGTTTGGAAACGTAATTAGCACCACTCAAAGAGCCAGCTGAAACGCCAATCACGGTTTTAAATTGAATATCTTTTTTTAGTAAAACATCAAGGATACCTGAAGTGTAGAGCCCACGCATGGCACCACCTTCGAGCACTAGTGCTGCATTATAGTACATAATTAATGACCTTCTCTCTTCTTGGTACAACCTAATTTTAAGAAGTTTAAGTTTTTTGTGCAAGGTAAAAGGAAAAATTTAAACTAAATGCTTAAAAATAAAGTAGCATGTCTTGCTAGTTTAAATCTAGGCTGCATGCTACTTTATTATATTAGTATACTTTTGCACCTAAAGAACTTTCAAAATGACGTAAAGCCCATTCGTGTCCGATTTGATCAAAACTAGCCACGGCATTTTTAGGGATCTCAAGTGAGTAGTTTAGGTCGTAAGCGTCCACGGCAGTATGCAGAACGCAAATGTCAGTGCAGACCCCAGTTAAACAGAGCGTATCGATCTTGCGGGTGCGTAAAAAGTTATCTAAGCCTGTATTTTGGAAGCTGGAATACCGATCTTTGGAGTATTGCCAGACTAATTCGTTGGCTTGATTATTTTGGTACCACTCTGCTAACTTACCGTAAAGTTGGTGTCCCCAAGTTCCTTCTATATTATGTGGGGGAAATAATTTACTTTCAGGATGGTACTTATCGTTTAACTGATGGGTGTCGGTCGGTAAGATAACATAATCACCGTTAGCTAGGTAGGTGTCAGCTAATTTGAGGATAGTCTCTTCGATAGCTTGGCCAGGCTCTTTGCAGGAAAGCGTACCGTCGTCGGCGATAAAGTCGTTAGTGTAGTCGATAATGAGTAGAGCTTTTTTCATGTTGAGATACCTCGTATATATTTTTCTTATTATAATAGAAGAAAAGTGATCTAGTTGTAAAGTAAAAGCACAAATAACGCTTTCATAAAAATATTTTCAAAAAAATACTTGATTTGTGTTTTTGTTTGTAATAATATAGAAAAGTACTTGTGCAAGGGACAAGTGCATAATTCAGTTGTTTTATATTTTAAATGAGCTATGATGTGAAAGGTTGCGACACACCCGGGAGCTTTGCCACAGGCGTGACGGGAATTTTCACGGAGCTAGTCTTATTTTTAAAATAGACGAGGGAGGTAACATAATGGCAAAACAAAAAATTCGTATTCGTTTGAAAGCATACGAACACCGCATTTTAGATCAATCCGCTGACAAGATCGTGGAAACAGCTAAGAGAACAGGTGCTCAAATTTCCGGTCCTATTCCGTTGCCAACGGAACGTACAATTTACACGGTTATTCGTTCACCACACAAATACAAATATTCTCGTGAACAATTTGAAATGCGCACACATAAGCGTTTGATCGATATCGTAAATCCTACACCAAAGACAGTTGATTCATTGATGAAACTTGACTTACCATCTGGTGTTGATATCGAAATCAAATTATAATAAATTACATTAAACTATAAAAATTAATTGGAGGTGTACTCATGACCACTAAAGGAATCTTAGGCAAAAAAGTAGGTATGACACAAGTCTTCACTGAAAACGGCGAATTAGTTCCTGTAACAGTTGTTGAAGTTGGTTCTAACGTTGTATTACAAGTTAAAACTGTTGAAAATGACGGTTACGAAGCTGTTCAATTAGGTTTTGATGACCAACGTGAAGTGAATGCTAACAAACCTGCTAAGGGTCATGCAGCAAAAGCAAATACTGCTCCTAAGCGCTTCGTTCGTGAAATCCGCGATGTTGAGCTTGGAGAATACAAAGTCGGTGACGAAATCAAGGCAGACTTGTTCGAAGCAGGCGACATCGTAGACGTAACAGGTACGTCCAAGGGACATGGTTTCCAAGGTAACATCAAACGTTGGGGTCAAAGTCGTGGACCAATGGCTCACGGTTCCCGTTACCACCGTCGACCAGGTTCGATGGGTGTTATCATCAACCGTGTTATGAAAGGTAAGTTATTACCAGGACGTATGGGTGGCAAACGAGTTACGATCCAAAACTTGGAAATCGTTAAAGCTGATACAGAAAACGGCGTACTTTTGATCAAGGGTAACGTACCAGGCGCTAACAAGTCATTCGTTACAATTAAGAGTACAGTTAAATAATTAGAGGAAGGGAGGAAAAATACACATGCCTACAGTAGCATTATTTAATCAAGACGGTACACAAAACGGTGATGTTCAATTGAACGATGCAGTTTTTGGTATCGAACCAAATGAAAGTGTTGTTTTTGATGCTGTGATCATGCAACGTGCATCACTTCGTCAAGGTACACACGCAGTTAAGAACAGAAGTGCTGTTCGCGGTGGTGGTCGTAAGCCATGGCGTCAAAAGGGTACAGGTCGTGCTCGTCAAGGTTCTATCCGCTCACCACAATGGGTTGGTGGTGGTACCGTATTCGGTCCTACACCTCGCTCATATGCTTACAAGCTTCCACGTAAAGTGCGTCGCTTGGCTATCCGCTCCGTCCTTTCTCAAAAGGTATTGGACAATAGCTTGGTAGTTGTTGAAACATTGAACTTCGACGCTCCAAAGACAAAAGCATTTGCAGAAGTTTTGAACAACTTAGATGTTAAATCCAAAGTTTTAGTAGTTCTTGAAGATGACAACGAAAAAGCTGCATTAGCTGCACGCAACTTGGCTAACGTAACAGTTATCCCAGCTAAAGGCTTGAACGTATTAGACGTCGTAAACAGCGACAAGATGGTCATCACAAAAGGAGCTCTTTCTCAAGTAGAGGAGGTTCTTGCATAATGGAATCACGCGATGTAATCTTACGTCCTATCATCACAGAAGCTTCTATGAATGAAATGGACAACAAACGCTACACATTTGAAGTTGACTTACGTGCTAACAAGACACAAGTTAAAGATGCTGTTGAAGACATCTTTGAAGTTGAAGTTGCTAAAGTTAACATCATGAACGTTAAAGGTAAAAAGAAACGCATGGGTCGTTACGAAGGCTACACACGTAAGCGTCGTAAAGCTATCGTTACTTTGAAACCAGAATCAAAAGATATTCAATTATTCAACGAAGAATAAAATTTTAAATTAATCATAGGAGGGAAATATAGTGGGGATCAAAAAATTCAAACCAACCTCTAACGGTCGTCGTAATATGACTGGTTCAGATTTCGCTGAAATCACAAAAACAACCCCAGAAAAGTCCTTGCTTGCATCTAAGAGTAAGACAGCTGGTCGTAACTCTTACGGTCATATCACAGTTCGTCACCGTGGTGGTGGACACAAACGTCAATACCGTTTGATCGACTTCAAACGTATTAAAGACGATGTTCCTGCAACAGTTAAAGCAATCGAGTATGATCCAAACCGTTCTGCTAACATCGCATTAGTTGTTTATGCTGATGGTGTTAAATCATACATCCTTGCACCAAAAGGCCTTGAAGTTGGCCAAAAAATTCAATCCGGTAAAGATGCTGATATCAAAGTTGGTAACACATTGCCATTGGAAAACATTCCAGTTGGTACAGTTATCCACAACATCGAATTAAAACCAGGTAAGGGTGGCCAATTGGTTCGTTCTGCTGGTACATCAGCTCAATTACTTGGTAAAGAAGGCAAATACGCAATCGTTCGTTTGACTTCTGGTGAAGTTCGTATGATCTTAGTTACATGCCGTGCTACGATCGGTGCTGTTGGTAACGAACAACACGAACTTATCAACATCGGTAAAGCTGGTCGTTCCCGTTGGTTGGGCAAGCGTCCACAAAGCCGTGGTTCTGTAATGAACCCTAACGATCACCCACACGGTGGTGGTGAAGGTAAAGCTCCTGTTGGTCGTCCATCTCCAATGTCTCCATGGGGTAAGAAGACTACAGGTCTTAAGACTCGCTCTAAGAAAGCTAAGTCAAACAAATTTATCGTACGTAGTCGTAAAAAGAAATAATCTCCTAATCGCGTAAATTTTATGCGATTATTGTTCCGAAAGGAGGACATACTTTGAGTCGTAGTTTGAAAAAAGGACCTTTCGTCGACGAACACTTGATGAAAAAGGTTGAAGCACAAGCTGATCAAGAAAAGAAATCAGTGATCAAGACATGGTCACGTCGTTCCACGATTTTCCCTAGCTTTATTGGTTACACAATCGCAGTATATGATGGTCGTAAGCATGTGCCGGTTTATATCCAAGAAGATATGGTCGGCCATAAATTAGGTGAATTCGTGCCAACACGTACATTCCATGGTCATGCCGCAGACGATAAGAAGACAGGCAAGAAATAATAAGGGAGGATAAATCATGGCTGAACAAGTAACATCAGCAAAAGCAACTGCCAAGACAGTTCGAATCCCTGCACGTAAAGCACGTCTTGTGATCGATCTTATCCGTGGTAAGAACGTTGCTGAAGCATTCGGTATCTTGAAGTTCACACCAAGATCTGGTGCTTACTTAATCGAAAAAGTTTTGAAATCTGCTGTTGCAAACGCAGAAAACAACTTTGACTTAGATGTTGAAGATCTTTATGTAAGCGAAGCCTATGTTAACGAAGGACCAACCTTGAAGCGTTTCCGTCCTCGTGCAAAGGGTTCTGCTTCCCCAATCAACAAGCGTACAAGTCACATTACAGTTGTGGTATCTGTTAAATAAGGAGGGATAACGCGTGGGTCAAAAAGTAAATCCAACCGGGTTACGTGTCGGTATCATTCGTGACTGGGATGCAAAATGGTATGCTGAAAAAGATTTTGCTTCCAACTTACACGAAGACTTACACATCCGTGAATACATCGAAAAGAAATTAGCCGACGCTGCTGTCTCTACCGTAGAAATCGAACGTGCTGCAAAGCGTGTTAACATTTCTATCCATACTGCAAAACCAGGTATGGTCATCGGTAAAGGCGGTTCTGAAGTTGAAAAGCTTCGTAAAGAATTAAACAACTTGACAGGCAAGCGAGTACACATCAACATTGTGGAAATCAAGAAGCCTGACTTAGAAGCAAAATTAGTTGGTGAAAGCATTGCTCAACAATTGGAAAACCGTGTTGCTTTCCGTCGTGCAATGAAACAAGCTATCCAACGTACAATGCGTGCTGGCGCAAAAGGTATCAAGGTTCAAGTTGCTGGTCGTTTGAACGGTGCTGATATGTCCCGTATCGAACAATTCTCAGAAGGTACTGTTCCTTTGCATACATTGCGTGCTGATATCGATTACGCATGGGTAGAAGCTACAACAACATACGGCCAATTGGGCGTTAAAGTTTGGATCTACCGTGGTGAAGTATTGCCAACAAAGAAAAATAACGGTAAAGGAGGGAAATAGTCTATGTTAGTACCAAAACGTGTAAAGCACCGTCGTGAATTCCGCGGTAAAATGCGTGGTGAAGCAAAAGGCGGTAAGGAAGTAACATTCGGCGAATTCGGTTTACAAGCTACTGATTCACATTGGATCACAAACCGTCAAATCGAAGCTGCTCGTATTGCTATGACTCGTTACATGAAGCGTGGTGGGAAAGTTTGGATCAAGATTTTCCCTCACAAGTCTTACACAGCTAAGGCTATTGGTGTTCGTATGGGTTCCGGTAAAGGTGCTCCAGAAGGCTGGGTAGCTCCTGTAAAACGTGGCAAGGTCATGTTTGAAATTGGTGGTGTTTCTGAAGAAGTTGCTCGTGAAGCATTGCGTTTAGCTTCCCACAAACTCCCAGTCAAGACTAAGTTTGTAAAACGTGAGGTAGGTGGCGAATCAAATGAAGATTAATGAAATTAATGAATTAACCACTGCTGAAATGCTCGAAAAAGAAAAGCAATTCAAAGAAGAATTATTTAACTTACGCTTCCAATTAGCTACCGGTCAATTAGAAAACACCGCACGCTTGAAAGAAGTTCGTAAAACGATCGCACGCATCAAGACTGCGTTGCGTCAACAAGAATTGAACAAATAAGAATACGAAAAGGAGGCTAATCGCGCATGAGTGAAGCTCGTAACCAACGCAAAGTCTATCAAGGACGTGTCGTTTCTGACAAAATGGAAAAAACAATCACTGTTGTTGTTGAAACTTACGTGAACGATAAAGTTTACGGCAAACGTGTTAAGTATTCAAAGAAATACAAGGCACATGACGAAAACAATGAAGCAAAAGTTGGCGACATTGTTAAGATCATGGAAACACGTCCGTTGTCAGCTACAAAACGTTTCCGTTTATTAGAAATCGTTGAAAAAGCAGTTATTATCTAATTTTCGATAACTAACAAAGCATTCGTATTCTGATCTATCTAATAGCGAAAGGAGGTCACATACTGTGATCCAACAAGAGAGTCGTTTGAAAGTCGCTGATAACTCCGGTGCCCGCGAAATCTTGGTTATCAAGATTTTGGGTGGTTCCCGTGTGAAGACTGCTAATATCGGTGACATTATTGTTGCTACTGTTAAACAAGCAACACCAGGTGGCGTTGTCAAAAAAGGCGATGTTGTCAAGGCTGTTGTTGTTCGTACAAAATCTGGTGCACACCGTGCTGACGGTTCATACATCAAGTTCGATGAAAATGCTGCTGTTATCATCGGTGATGACAAGTCACCTAAGGGTACACGTATTTTCGGACCTGTTGCACGTGAATTACGTGACGGAAACTTCATGAAGATCGTTTCCTTAGCACCTGAAGTATTATAATATCCGTCTATTTGGCAAGGAGGTGCGCAGAGAAAATGTTCATCAAGAGCAATGACAAAGTTAAAGTTATCGCTGGTAAGGACAAAGGTAAAGAAGGCGTTGTTATCAAGGCTTTCCCAGCAAATGATCGTGTGATCGTAAAAGGTGTAAACATCGTTAAGAAGCATCAAAAACCTAACAACGCAAACCCAAACGGTGGGATCGTTGAAATGGAAGCACCAATTCATGTTTCTAACGTTAAAAAAATCAGTGAATAGTCGAGAAAGGAGGATACTTTCTTCATGGTTAACCGTTTAAAAGAAAAATATACTAATGAAATCGTTCCATCCTTGATGGAAAAATTCAACTACTCATCAATCATGCAAGCACCTAAGGTTGATAAGATCGTTATCAACATGGGTGTTGGTGATGCTGTAAGCAATGCTAAAAATTTGGATGAAGCTGTGGAAGAACTTACGCTTATCTCTGGTCAAAAACCAGTTATTACCCGCGCTAAGAAATCTATCGCTGGCTTCCGTTTACGTGAAGGTATGGCAATCGGTGCCAAGGTTACCTTACGTGGACAACGTATGTACGAATTTTTGGACAAATTAGTTTCAGTTTCATTGCCTCGTGTGCGTGACTTCCATGGTGTAAGCAAGCGTGCATTTGATGGCCGCGGGAACTACACATTGGGCGTACGCGAACAATTGATCTTCCCTGAAATTGATTTTGATAATGTTAACAAGGTTCGTGGTATGGATATCGTTATCGTTACAACTGCTAACACAGACGAAGAATCCAAAGAACTTTTGACACAACTTGGAATGCCATTCGCTAAATAAGGGGGTTTCACATTGGCTAAAAAGTCACAAGTAGCAAAGAATAAGCGCCCAGCTAAGTTCTCAACACAAGAATACACACGTTGCGAACGTTGCGGTCGTCCTCATTCTGTATATCGTAAATTTAAGTTATGCCGTGTTTGCCTGCGAGAACTTGCTCATAAGGGTCAAATCCCTGGCATGAAAAAGGCTAGCTGGTAGTCCATATTAACAAGGAAAAGGAGGCAATAACATGGCAATGACAGATCCTATTGCAGACTTCTTGACACGTATTCGTAATGCTAACATGGTCAAGCATGAATCTGTAGAAGTTCCTGCTTCAAAAATGAAGAAAAACATCGCTGAAATCCTTAAGAACGAAGGATTTGTTCGTGATGTAGAATACATCGAAGATGACAAGCAAGGTATCATCCGTGTATTCTTGAAATACGGTAAAAACAACGAACGCGTTATCTCTGGTATCCGTCGTATCTCAAAACCAGGTTTACGCTCATACGTTAAAGCTGACGAAGTGCCTAAGGTTCTTAACGGTTTAGGTATCGCTATCGTGTCAACATCTGAAGGTGTTATGACAGATAAAGATGCTCGCGCTAAGAAAATCGGTGGCGAAGTAGTCGCTTACGTTTGGTAATATATAAAGTTCAAAAGGAGGTGTCCATCTCGTGAGTCGTATTGGTTATAAGGCAGTTGAATTACCTGAAGGCGTTGAAGTAAAACAAGACGGAAACGTTGTGACTGTAAAAGGTCCTAAGGGTGAATTAACTCGTGAATTCTCTGATTTTATCAAGATCAACATCGATGGTAACGTTGCAACATTTGAACGTTCAAGCGATGATAAAAAAGCTAAAGCAATGCATGGTACAACCCGTGCTAACTTCCACAACATGGTAGTTGGTGTAACAGAAGGTTACAAGAAAGAACTTGAACTTCGTGGTGTTGGTTACCGTGCTCAAATGCAAGGTAAGAAGCTCGTGTTAAACGTGGGCTATTCTCACCCTGTTGAATTTGAAGAAGAAGATGGAATCAAATTTGAAACTCCATCAGCTACATCAATTATCGTTTCTGGTATTAACAAAGAAGACGTTGGCGATTGCGCTGCTCGCATTCGTGCAACTCGTGCACCAGAACCTTACAAAGGCAAAGGTATTCGTTACGTTGGCGAATATGTACGTCGTAAGGAAGGTAAGACTGGTAAATAATCTTGCAGCATGATCTGCTGTTAAATAAAACTAAGAGGTGAAAAAAGTGATTTCAAAACCAGATAAGAATAAGACGCGTCAAAAGCGCCATACACGTGTTCGTGGTAAGATCTCTGGTACTGCTGAGTGCCCACGCTTAAATGTTTATCGTTCAAACAAAAACATCTACGCTCAAGTTATTGATGACGTAGCGGGTGTGACGCTGGTCAGTGCCTCTACTTTAGACAGTGAAGTTAGCGCTGGTACAAAGACAGCTCAAGCAAGTGCTGTTGGTGAATTAGTGGCTAAACGTGCTGCAGACAAGGGTATCAAAGAAGTTGTATTTGACCGTGGCGGATACCTTTATCATGGTCGTGTGCAAGCTTTGGCTGAAGCTGCTCGCGAAAACGGCTTAGACTTTTAGGAAAAGGAGGAAATAACGTTTATGACTTTTATTGATCCAGCTCAATTAGATTTAGAAGATCGCGTTGTTGCGATCAACCGCATCACTAAAGTTGTTAAAGGTGGACGTCGTCTTCGCTTTGCTGCTTTAGTAATCGTCGGTGACCATAATGGCCACGTGGGCTTCGGTACAGGTAAAGCTCAAGAAGTTCCAGAAGCTATCCGTAAGGCTGTTGATGCTGCTCGTAAGAACTTAGTTAAAGTTCCAATGGTCGGAACAACACTTCCTCACGAAGTTCTCGGTCAATACAGCGGTAGTCGTATTTTACTTAAGCCAGCTGAAGCTGGTTCTGGGGTTGCTGCTGGCGGTGCTGTTCGTGCCGTTATGGAACTCGCCGGAGTTGCTGATGTTACAAGTAAATCATTAGGCTCCAACACACCAATCAACGTTGTTCGTGCAACAATGGATGGTTTAGCTAACATGAAGAGTGCTGAAGAAGTTGCTGCTTTACGTGGCGTTTCTGTTCAACACTTAGCAGAGTAATAAGGAGGACAAATTCATGGCTAACTTAAAAGTTACTTTAGTTCGTTCTGTCATCGGACGTCCTCAAAATCAACGCGAAATCGTTAAGGGCTTAGGCCTTGGACGTGTAAACAGCTCTGTTGTCGTTCCTGACAACGCTGCAATGCGCGGTGCTATTCGCAAGATCAATCATTTAGTGGACGTTGAATTGGCTAAATAATTATTATTTAGATAAATAAGGAGGTGCCAACCCTAATGAAATTACATGAATTAAAGCCAGCTGAAGGCTCACGCCAAGTACGTAACCGCGTAGGTCGTGGTACTTCATCCGGTAACGGTAAAACTGCAGGTCGTGGCCAAAAAGGTCAAAAGGCTCGTAGTAAAGTACGTTTGGGCTTTGAAGGTGGACAAATGCCATTGTTCCGTCGTATGCCAAAACGTGGTTTCAATAACATCAACCGCAAGGAATATGCTATTGTAAACTTAGAAACTTTAAACAAATTCGAAGACGGTGCAGAAGTAACACCAGCATTGATGGTGGAAGCTGGTATCGTTAAGAATGAAAAAGATGGCGTTAAAGTTTTAGGTAATGGTGAATTGAACAAGAAATTAACTGTTAAAGCTAATAAGTTCTCTGCCAGTGCTAAAGCAGCTATCGAAGCAGCAGGCGGTCAAGCAGAGGTGATGTAATACATGCTTAAGACACTAAAGTACGCCTTTGCTGTAAAAGAGATTCGCAATAAAATCTTATTTACCTTAGGTGTCTTGGTTGTATTTCGCTTAGGCACGTATATCACTGTCCCTGGGATCAACGCTAAAGCATTGAATAGTGTTGCGTCTTCAGGGTTAATTAGTATCTTGAACACTTTTAGCGGTGGCGGTTTGACTAACTATTCCATTTTAGCAATGGGTGTTTCTCCATATATTACCGCTCAGATCGTTGTTCAGTTATTACAAATGGACATTGTTCCACGATTTGTTGAATGGAGTAAACAAGGTGAAGTCGGACGGCGCAAGTTAAATCAGTGGACTAGATATCTGACCATTGTGCTCGCGTTTATACAATCAATCGGGATTACAGCTGGGTTCAACTATATGAGTAGTTTGAACTTGGTGAAAGATCCAAGTCCACAAACATACATCAGTATCGGGTTGATTTTGACTGGTGGTACGATGTTTACGACTTGGTTAGGTGATATGATCACTGATCGTGGTATCGGTAATGGGATCTCAATGATCATTATGGCGGGTATCATCGCCCGTGTTCCAGATGGTATTCGTCAGGTATTTGTTGAAGAATTCCAAGGTGCCTCAGACTTGTGGCAACCGATCTTATATATTGTCATCTTATTATTAGCTATCTTGGCGATCGTTACATTCGTAACTTATGTTCAACAAGCTAACTATAAGATTCCGATCCAATATACAAGACGCCTCGCAGGTGCTTCAGAGAGTTCATATTTACCATTGAAAGTGAACGTTGCTGGGGTTATCCCAGTTATCTTTGCTAGCTCATTTATCGCAACTCCGCAAACGATCTTGATGTTATTTACACAAAATCACTCGGAAGATAATTGGTACATCATTATGAGCAAATTGTTCAATATGCAAACTGTACCAGGTATGATCTTGTATACAGTGCTTATTGTTGTCTTCACGTTCTTCTATGCCTTTGTGCAAGTTAACCCTGAAAAATTGGCTGAAAACTTGCAAAAACAAGGAAGCTATATTCCTTCTGTTTGGCCAGGGCGTGAAACACAAAAGTATGTTTCAAGCTTATTGATGCGTTTGAGCTCAGTAGGTTCACTTTTCCTAGGGCTCGTTTCATTGATCCCATTAGTAGCTTCGGCTGTTTGGGGCTTGAATGAATCGATCGGTCTAGGTGGTACTAGTCTTTTGATTGTTGTAGGGGTAACTCTTGAAACAATGCGTCAATTGAACGGTATGATGATGAAACGTGAATATATCGGTTTTATCAGAAAATAATGAACTGCCATTGACAACAAGCAAAGTTGCTCAACTTTGCTTGTTGTTTTTTATATAGAGTATGAATGCATTTTAGCGCAGGTAAGCCCTTATTTTTACGGCTATTTAGTGGTATAATCAATATGGACGTTTAAACCGAGCTGGGTATGGAGCATACCTTGGTGATCACGATGTATTTGTGGTTATATAAAACGGGAAAGTTCAAAACGTAATCTTGAAGTATAAAGGAGCATTTTACAATGGCATTAAATCTTATGTTGATGGGTCTGCCAGGTGCGGGCAAGGGTACCCAAGCTGAAAAGATCGTGGACCAATATCACATTCCACACATTTCCACGGGGGATATCTTCCGTGCAGCAATGAAGAACAATACTCCAATGGGGATCGAAGCTAAGAGTTACATAGATAAGGGTGAACTTGTCCCTGATGAAGTAACGAACGGTATCGTTAAAGAACGTTTAGCTAAAGATGATGTTAATGATGGTTACATGCTTGATGGTTTCCCACGTAACATGGCCCAAGCTGAAGCCTTGGAAACATTCGGGGCTGAATTAGGCAAGCCATTGAACTGTGTGATCAACATTCATGTTGACCCAGAATCTTTGATGGAACGTTTGACAGGCCGTTATATCTGCCGTAACTGTGGCGCAACTTACCACAAGATCTTTAACCCAACTAAGGTCGAAGGTACTTGTGATCGTTGTGGTGAACACGAATTCTATCAACGTGAAGATGACAAACCTGAAACAGTTAAGAACCGTCTTGATGTTAATATCAAGATGAACACACCATTATTAGACTTCTACAAGAAACAAGGTATCTTGCATGAAGTTGATGGTAACCAAGATATCGATAAAGTTTTTGCTGATATCAAGGCTGTTTTAGATCAAATCAACTAAAATCAAATAAAAAAGATACACCTGGATTGTCATTTTTTTAAAATAGTGCTTGCATCCAGCTTGGCACTATGATATGATAATTCAGGTTTATCTTTTCAATAGGCTCAGTTTGCCATTTTGAGCAAACAGAACTTGCGGAAAAAGGTGGGACTCCATAAAAAGCTTCTCACATTTTTACGTGTAAAGTTTTAAAACCAATTTAAGGAGGTACTTTTGCGTGGCGAAAGATGATGTGATTGAAATTGAGGGTACGATCAAAGAAACGTTGCCAAATGCGATGTTCAAAGTTGAACTTGAAAATGGACATGAGATTTTAGCTCACGTTTCCGGTAAGATCCGCATGCATTATATTCGTATTTTACCAGGAGACAAGGTTACTGTTGAAATGTCCCCTTATGATTTGACTAAGGGTCGCATTACCTATCGCTTTAAATAGATTGTACTTCAAAAATATTTAGGAGGTATAATTCATGAAAGTAAGACCATCAGTTAAACCAATGTGCGAACATTGCAAAGTTATCAAACGCAAAGGTCGCGTTATGGTTATTTGCGATAATCCAAAGCACAAACAACGTCAAGGATAATAATTAATCAGGAGGTGTAATTGTAATGGCTCGTATTGCAGGTGTCGATTTACCACGCGACAAGCGTATCGTTATCGGCTTAACTTATATTTACGGAATCGGTAATACAACAGCTAAGAAGATCTTAGCTGAAGCAGGTGTTTCAGAAGACGTTCGCGTTCGCGATTTAACAGCAGATCAAGAAGACAAGATCCGTGCTGTTGTTGATAACTACAAGGTAGAAGGTGACCTTCGCCGTGAAGTTTCTTTAAACATCAAGCGTCTTTCCGAAATTGGCTCTTACCGTGGTCTACGTCATCGTCGTCATTTACCAGTTCGTGGTCAAAACACGAAGAACAATGCGCGTACACGTAAAGGCCCAGCAGTTTCAATTGCAGGTAAGAAGAAATAATTTAAATAATCTAAGAAGGAGGTTAGCTATTTCATGGCAGTTAAAAAGTCTCGTAAGCGCCGTGTAAAGAAGAATATCGAAAGCGGTGTTGCACATATTCATTCAACATTCAATAACACACTTGTTATGATCACAGACGTTCATGGTAACGCCGTAGCATGGTCATCAGCAGGTTCTTTAGGCTTCAAGGGTTCCCGTAAGTCTACTCCATTTGCTGCCCAAATGGCCGCTGAAGCAGCAGCTAAGGGTGCAATGGATCATGGCATGAAGACTGTTGAAGTTGCAGTTAAAGGTCCTGGTTCTGGTCGTGAAGCTGCTATTCGTGCGCTTCAAACAACAGGTCTTGAAGTTACATCTATCAAGGATGTTACACCAGTTCCTCATAACGGATGCCGTCCTCCAAAACGCCGTCGTGTTTAATGTGGATCAGTATTCATTTTGAGGATAGACTCATAATGTTTTCAACCAGATTACACGTAACGTTTTGAAAGGGGTAAAGATAAGAATGATCGAATTTGAAAAACCAAAAATTCATAAAATCGAAGAAGGCCAAGATTACGGCAAGTTTGTCGTTGAACCGCTTGAACGTGGTTATGGTACAACTTTAGGTAACTCCTTACGTCGTATCTTACTTTCTTCCTTACCAGGTGCGGCGATCACTGATGTTCAAATTGATGGTGTGTTACATGAATTCTCAACTGTAAAAGGTGTTTTAGAAGATGTAACAGCGATCATTTTGAACTTAAAGAAAGTCGCACTTAAACTTGATTCTGAAGATTCTCAAACTTTGGAATTTGATGTTGTTGGGCCAAAAGAAGTTACTGCCGGTGACATTCAAGGTAGCAGTGATGTAGAAATCCTCAACCCAGATCAATATATTTGTACTGTGGCTGATGGCGCTGTGTTCCATGCTCGAATGACTGCTAACAAGGGTCGAGGCTATGTTTCCGCAACGGAAAACAAAGCTAAGGCTGAAGACATGCCTATTGGCGTTTTACCAATCGACTCAATTTATACCCCGATCGAACGTGTCAACTACCAAGTAGAAAAAACACGTGTTGGTCAAAAAAATGATTATGATAAATTAACGTTAGACGTGTGGACAAACGGCTCGATCACACCAAGTGAAGCAATCAGCTTGTCCGCTAAGATCTTAACAGAGCATTTGACATTATTTGTTGATTTGACAGATGAAGCTAAGAATGCTGAGATCATGGTCGAAAAAGAAGAAACACATAAAGAAAAAATGCTTGAAATGACAATCGAAGAACTTGACTTATCTGTACGTTCATACAACTGCTTGAAGCGTGCTGGTATCAACACTGTGCAAGCTTTAACTAACAAGTCTGAAGCAGATATGATGAAGGTACGTAACCTTGGTCGCAAGTCCTTGGAAGAAGTTAAGGCTAAATTGGCAGATCTTGGCTTGTCATTACGTCATGATGACTAATATAAAATTTAAGGGAGGGAACTGTTCATGGCTTACCGTAAATTAGGTCGCACAAGCGCACACCGTAAATCAATGTTACGCAACTTGACAACTGACTTGATCGTTAACGGTCGTATCGTTACAACAGAAACACGTGCTAAAGAAGTACGTAAGACTGCTGAAAAGATGATTACTTTGGGTAAAAAAGGTGATTTAGCTTCTCGTCGTCGTGCTGCTGCATTCATGATGGATGTTGTTGCAGACGTTAAAGAAGATGGCGATAAGGCAGTTGTTCAAACAGCATTGCAAAAGTTGTTTGAAGAAGTTGCACCTCGTTTTGAAGGCCGTAACGGCGGTTATACACGTATCATCAAGATGAACGAACGCCGCGGCGATGCAGCTAAGATGGCTGTTCTTGAATTGGTCGACTAATTTTTAATTATTAGCGACGAATATTACTAGTGTCACTTTTATAGCGATAACTGGGCGTTACGATGTTGGGTAAAACCGAGTCTAGTCCTAAGTAGCAGGTGTTGGATCTGTGAAACCTTCGTTATAAAAAGTGATTTTTTATTATCTTCATTTTTTTGGTATAAATCTTAAATAACGATGAAAAGAGTGCCTTTTTTAGGGCACTCTTTTTTAGTTTATATAACTTAAAATTTTTATGTTTGAATTTAGGAGTTTGCGGACTAAAACTTTATTATTAGGCGTTTTTTAGCTATTTGAGAAAACCGTTTTTTAAATGTAAATCGTTAAATTAAGGCATTAGATAAAAAAATTAATCTTTTGCTGGATAAAAACGTTTTTTTAGAAGATAACCTTTAGATTTTCATAATTTAAATTGTTTTTTGCTTAGTAAAAATTTAATATTAAATTGTAGAATGATAACTTAAGGTCAGATCAATTGGAGGAAAAAATGCTTTCAAAAAATAATCATAAATTATCTAACCAAAAACTATCTGCTAAAAAGCAACGTTTTAAAATAAAGAAATTGAGTGTAGGGGTAGCGTCTGTTTTGGTAGGTACTATGTTTGCCACCTATACAGGAGTGGATCGTGCGTCAGCGGATACTCAGGTTGATCCCGCAGTGACAATGACAGAAACTGACGATACAAAAGAGACATCTGAGAATGATACTTTAAAATCTACTGAAGCATCGACCGAAGTGACTGAAACGATGCCGGAAAACACCGAAACAGAGACAGTCGAGGATACAGAAACACCAGTTGAAACTTCTGTGACACCAGCTCCAGCTATTCAAGCGGAAACAGAAAACTCAGTGGTCGATACTGAAGCTCCTGAAGCGTCAGCAAATACAGAGGCAAAAACAGTAACTAATGAGGCAGATTCAGTTCCTGTTGTTGAAAACGAATACAGCTAAAGTTCAGGATTTAGAGCGGCTAAAGCTAATGAAGTTAAAGTTTATAGCTTAGATAGTCAAGTTGCGATTAAAAATGGTGGTGCTGAAGTAACGGCGATGGATGGTTATGTGGATAAGAAAAAACATACCACAAGATCTGAAGTCGTTCGTGTAGAAGTTAAATATGTCCCAAGTGCAAAAACAGGTAAAGAATTACCGATCTCGATCGAGTTGACCAGTAATTCTAATTATGAACTGCCAAGTTCGATCAAAGTAAATGGCACTTCTGTTGCACTGACTGGAGATGGTTACTATTATTCCAAAAATGTTAAGGTCAGACCTAACGAAGAAAGCCTGATCGAGTTTACGGTCAATATTTCAGGTCGTTTAAATAAAGTGACTTCCTTCAATATATACATCGCTACGGCTAATCAAGGGTATGGCCAACCTTTCCCAGCTAAGCATCAGGGCCAAGCTTTTATCAATAACGCTTTAGTTGCAACTAATAAATTTGATTCTAAAGCCTATAATGATGTGATCCAGGAATTAGAAGCACCGGCTGATAAAGTAGAACAAGTAGAAGTACCGTATGAAACCGTATATAAAGCAGATCCAGAACTGCTCGGGGGCCAACGTCAAGTGGAGAAAAAGGGTGTTTCAGGGCAAAAAACAGTCATTACGACACATGTTCTAGGGGCAAATAACCAATTCGTTGCTAAAACGAGTGAAGAGATCACCAAACAACCAGAAGCAGAGATCGTTCGCGTCGGGACTAAGGCGGAAACTACAACTGAAGCCATTCCATTTGTAACGGTCTACGAAGAAGATCCAACCATGAAGGTCACAGATAAAGAAGTGATCGCGGTGGCAGGGGTCGCAGGTCAAAAAGTGACGACAAAAACATATACTTTAAATGAACAGACTGGTGAACTAACGACCCAAGAAACAGTGAAGGTGACCGATCCAGTCAATCAAGTTATCAAGCACGGACCAAGTGGTGAGATCAATTACCAAACAGAATATCGTGAAAATAAGAACCTTACTGCGGGTGAAACGAAAGTCATTCAAGCTGGTAAAAAAGGTGCTTCGACTAAGGTCTATGACCCAGTAAATGGTACAGCTACGGCGACCTTTAGTCCAAAAACTGAAGCTAGTGTGACAAGAGAGCCACAATTGATCGTCGTTTTAGTTGAAAATAGTGGTGTAGTCGATATGTATCTATCGACTGACGTTTCTAAATTAGCACCACTCTGGGATAAGATGGAAGATGGCGACAAGTTACTTTGGATCAGTGCTTTGCGGATCCCAGAAAAATTTGATGATGCTAAAGCAAGTTATTCGGTCAAAGGACAAGATACAGCGATCAAACCATTAGAAAGCATTGGCACGATCACAGCTGATCAAATTCCAGCACGGTTTAATATTTCCGATGAGGATCTTAAAAATGCAGAAATTCGTTTAGAGACTGACCTCTTTACAGAAAATGAGAATTCTTTGATCAATAATAAAGCTTTGGTAAATCTATTGAATAAAGCTGGTTCACGGGTGATCTCGATCAGAAATACCGGCCAAAACAAACAGGAATTCAAAAAGTTTGGTTTTGCGGAAAAAGCCTTTCAAAAAGCTAAGATGCCATACAAATTGGATGATCAAGCTGGATTGCTCAGTGTGACACCAAACTTGATCCCAACGATCGTATATAAGCCATTGACGATCGCGATCGCTGATCCATCAGGTGAATTGCAGATCACATCTGCTCAATTAAAAGTTGGCTCTGAGGTAAAAGATCTTAAAGTAGCTGCTGGTAAAGTTCAGGATGAATATACACCGAAAGATGATACGCCGATCGAAGTCAGCTATGCTTTTGCAGGTAAAGCAACACAAACACGTGCGATCGAATTTAACGTAACTGCAGATGGCACGTCAGTAGCTAAATTATCAACAAATGTGCAACCAAAAGCTCATTTTGAAGTTACAACACCAACAAATGAGATCATCGAAGTCGGGACGAAACCAACTTCGACTTCAGAAGAGATCCCATTTGAAACGATTTACGTGACTGATGAAAAGATGCGGGCCGATGCCCCAGAAGTTGTCTTGGTTGAGGGTAAGGTTGGCCAAAAAGTGACGACGATCAACTACACGCTCGATCTAAACACAGGTAAAGTGACTGCCCAGCCACCGCAAGAAGTTATCACTGCTAAACCGATAACTCATCAGATCAAACGTGGTGTGGGTAAAGAAACTTCGCTCCCATATACAACAATTTATCAAGCAAGTGAAAAATTAGACTTAAACAAACAAGAGATCAAAGTTAAAGGTAAAAATGGTGTCTTGCAACCAAATGGGGTGGTCACTAGAGCTGCTGTTACCGAAATCATCTTAGTTGGGACCAAGCCAACGGTCGAAGAAAAGACGCTAGATTTTACGACTTTATACACGGCTGATCCAATGAGTTTACCAACTGATCCAGAAGTGATCGAACAAGTTGGTAAGGCTGGTAAACAAGTAACGACGACTAAATATAAAGTTGATCGCAAAACTGGGGCGGTAACAGCTTTAGAACCAACAGTCGAAACGACTCCTGCGGTCGATCAGATCGTAAAACGCGGGACTGGTAAGACGACTATTGTAGCTAAGCCAACCAAATATGTTGCTAATGTCGAGTTAGCAAATAAGACGACACGTGAAGTCGTGGCTGGGGTCGATGGGGTCGTTCATCCAAATGGTAAGGTCTTGACCGAAGTGGTTGCTCGTGTGATCGAAGTTGGGACTAAACCAGTCGTGGTCGAAACTGCGATTGAGCCGCAAGTGATCTACCAAGATGATCCAACGATGAAAAAAGATGATCCAGAAGTGATCGTGGTTCCAGGCACAGCAGGTAAGACGATCGAAACAACGACCTTTACTGTCAATGAACAAACGGGTGAAGTAAGCTCAAGTACAGCCGTTGAAACGATCAAAGCGATCGACCACGTGATCAAGCGTGGTAGTGGTGAAGAAAATCAGATCCCATACCAAACACGCTATGAAGCTGATGAAACAATGGCAAATGGCACAACAGCCGTTAAAGTCGCTGGTCAAGTAGGTATCAAACATCCAAATGGTACAACGACTAAAGAACCAGTAACTGAACTCATCTTAGTGGGTACTAAGCCAGTTGTAGTTGAAACGGCAATTGAACCACAAGTGATCTACCAAGATGATCCAACGATGAAAAAAGATGATCCAGAAGTGATCGTGGTTCCAGGCACAGCAGGTAAGACAATCGAAACGACAACGTTTGCGGTAAATGAACAAACGGGTGAATTAAGTTCAAGTGTTGCGACTGAAATGATCAAAGCGATCGATCGTGTGATCAAGCGTGGTAGCGGTGAAGAAACGCAGATCCCATATCAAACGCGCTATAAAGCTGATGCAACCAAGACAAATGGTGAAAAAGCAGTCAAAGTAGCCGGTCAAGTGGGTATCAAACATCCAAATGGTACAGTAACTAAAGAACCAGTAACTGAACTGATCTTAGTTGGGACTAAACCGGTTGTAGTTGAAACAGCAATTGAACCACAAGTAATCTACCAAGACGATCCAACGATGAAAAAAGATGATCCAGAAGTGATCGTAGTTCCAGGCACAGCGGGTAAGACGATCGAAACGACAACGTTTGCGGTAAATGAACAAACGGGTGAATTAAGTTCAAGTGTTGCGACTGAAACGATCGCAGCAATCGACCGTGTGATCAAGCGTGGTAGTGGTGAAGAGACACAGATCCCATACCAAACACGCTATAAAGGCGATGAGTCACTAGCTAAAGGGGAAAGAGTCGTAGCGATCCCAGGCCAAGTAGGTATCAAACATCCAAATGGTACAGTAACTAAAGAACCAGTAACTGAGATCATTTTGGTCGGGACCAAGCCAGAGGTAGTAGTCGAAGAACTCGATTTCACGATCTTATGTGAAGCCGATCCGACCTTACCAGTGGGGACGACAGTCATTGTACAAGCAGGGGAAAAAGGACAAAAGATCAAGACCATAACTTATCGCGTTGATGAAGAGACCGGTGAATTGATCGCTGAAGAAACTGAAGAAGTGATCGCACCAGTTACTCAATTGGTCAAACAAGGGACTAAGGTAGAAGAACCACAACCCGAAGTAAAACCAGTGGCTAAGGTGGAAACACCTAAAGCGCAACCAAAAGTTGAATTACCACAAACTGGGGATGTCAACGAAAATAACTTATCGCTACTTGGCTTGCTCGGACTTACGGGAGCTGGACTTTTAGCTGTCGGACGTCGTAAACGTCAAATCAAATAGTTGAAAAGATCAGTACTCATCCTGGATGGGTGCTGATTTTTTTAGTATTTAGGCAAAAAAATTGCTTTTGCAAAACGAAAGCGGTAACTTCAGTATGAGAGTGGTTATTTATCAAACTTACAATTTGTAAGCATGTTTCGTGACAAGTTGGAAAATGTTTGTATAATCAAGAGTAGTAAGTAAAAGAAAGTGGGAGTGAAAATGGAAAAGGTAAAAAATATTATTATCGGTTTTGGTAAGGGTGGTAAAACTTTAGCCAAGACTTTGGCAACTAAAGGCGAGGAAGTTTTAGTGATCGAACGTTCTGACCAGATGTATGGGGGAACATGTATCAATATCGGTTGCTTACCCTCCAAACGCTTGATCATTGAAGCTGAGAAAAAGGCTGATTTCAGTCAAGCTGTTACTGGTAAAAATGAGATGACAGCTTTCTTGCGGGATAAGAATTACCACATGTTGGCTGACGAACCGACTGTGCGTGTTTTAGATGGGACCGCTAAGTTCAAGTCAGACCATGTAGTCACAGTAACGACGCCTGCTGGTGAGACCCTAGATTTTGAAGGGGAACGGATCGTTATCAATACTGGAGCTGAACCAGTGATATTACCGATCCCAGGTCTAGCAGATAGCAAGTATCTATTGGATTCAACTGGTGCGATGGATCAAAGTGAATTGCCTAAAGAATTGGTGATCATTGGTGCTGGTTATATCGGGCTTGAATTTGCTAGCATGTTTGCCAATTATGGTGCTAAGGTCACAGTTTTGGATGCATCAGATAAGTTTATTCCAAGAGAAGATGATGATATTTCCCAAATGGTCTTTGATGACTTGAGTGCTTTGGGGATCGACTTTAAGTTGGGTGTCAAGATCAAAGAAGTTTGCGACCTTGAGGATAAAGTTGAGATCGTCTATGAAAACGATGGTGAACATACCGTAACAGCGGATAAAGTTTTAGCTGCGACGGGACGTAAACCGCGGACTAGCGAACTAGGCTTAGAAAATACCGCGATCAAATTGGATGAACGTGGAACAGTGGTCGTTGATGATCAATTGCATACCAGTGTTCCTGGTGTCTGGGCGATCGGGGATGTTAAAGGTGGGTTGCAATTCACCTATATCTCTTTAGATGATTTCCGGATCATTAAAGATGAACTTTTTGGCGCTGGCAAACGTCGGATCAGTGATCGTAAAAATGTGCCTTATAGCGTCTTTATCGAACCGCCATTGTCTAAAGTTGGTCTAAATGAAAAAGAAGCTAAAGCAGTAGGGATCGAATATAAGCTCTTCAAGTTACCAGTTGCAGCTATTCCTAAGGCCCGGGTCTTAAAGGATACTCGGGGACTCTTTAAAGTTTTAGTCGATCCTGAAACTGACTTGATCTTAGGGGCTACGATCTATGCTAAAGAATCACACGAGTTGATCAATTTGCTCAGTTTGGCGATCAATGCTAAATTACCATACACAATGTTGCGTGATCAGATCTATACCCATCCAACGATGAGTGAAGCGCTCAATGATGTTTTAAAGTAAAGTAAGGTAATTATATAATGCGAATTTTTGTAGTCGGTGCTACTGGTCGAGTTGCATCAGAATTGGTCAAAGAGCTAGTTGCTAAGGGGCATCAAGTAACCGCAACTGCGCGTCATCCGGAAAATGTCTCGTTGAAGGATTCACCCCAAGTGACTGCAGTCAAATTAGATCTGCATGCTTCAAAAGAAGAATTGGCAGAATTGATCGGTCAACAAGATGCGATCTACTTTACAGCCGGTTCACGTGGTAAAAATCTCTTACAGACCGACGCTTTTGGGGCTGTCAAGACGATGCAAGCAGCCGAGTTGAATGGTATCAAACGTTATATCATGTTGAGCTCATTACATGCCTTAGAACCAGAATTTTGGCATGAGAACGGTTTAGCTCAGATCATGGATTATAACATTGCCAAATTCTTTGCGGACCACTATCTAGTGCATAACACGGACTTAGATTATACGATCTTACAACCAACAGCTTTGACCGAAGAACCTGGTACAGGTAAGATCACGGTCGGGGCGACTAAAGTTTCTAAAAATCCGATCCCAGATGTGGCCTTGACCTTAGCTGAGATCTTGGAACATGACAATACACGCAAAAAAGTTATCATGATGAGCAGTGGTGATACACCGATCGCTCAAGCTTTGGCAAACGTATAGTAATGGCTAACTAAAAAGCCGACCAGCACCGGTCGGCTTTTTAGTTAGCTTAAAGAGCGTTTGAACTCAGCTGCTAACGCTGGAAGTAAAGGTTCATATGTACTTAGAGTCTTTAAGGCTTCACTTGGACTTGCACTAGGTGAGAGCGTGATCATCGGTGCTACCGAAAGAACAGGCATTTTGAGCCCTTGCATGACTAAACGTAAGGCAATCTGGACTTGGGAGCCACCGTGTCCACCAAAAGTAACTAAGCAAGCGGGTTTTCCTTGCCATTCGCAATAGAGATAGTCAAGCGCATTTTTCAAGACCGCAGGATAGCCCCAGTTATATTGCGGAACGATGAAGATAAAGCCCGCGTAAGCAGCGATCTTTTCACTCCAACGTTTGGTCTTCTCATGCTGGTAAGTACCAGTTTGGGGCATTTCACTTTCATCTAAGAAGGGTAAGTCAAAATCAGCTAGATCGATGATATCGTAAGTCAGCTCAGCTTGAGGCAGATTTTTTGCGAACCATTCAGCGATCGAGGGGCTCCGGCGCCCAGGACGCGTACTACCGATGATGATCCCGATTTTTTTCATAAAATTTCACCTCGTGACTTTAATTTTAGAAGTAAAATCTCAGATTGGCAAATTAAAACGTGAGAATGTGGTATATTATTCCTAAAGGGTTGCAGACTAGCAACTAGAATTTCAGTGGGGGAAGCTAAATGAGTGTAATTATTGAGATAAAAAATCTTAGCTTTGCGTACGATGAAGCGAGTCAAAAAAAGACATTGTCGCAGATCGATTTAACGATCGAACAAGGGCAGTGGGTCGCTTTGATCGGCCATAATGGAAGTGGCAAGAGTACTCTGGCTAAATTGCTCGATGGGCTATTGACGCCAACTGAGGGGACGATAACTGTGGCCGGTCTTCCTTTGAATGAAGAAAATATTTGGGCGATCAGAGATCAGATCGGGATGGTCTTTCAGAATCCGGATAATCAATTTGTGGGCGCAGATGTTGAAGGGGATGTGGCCTTTGGCTTGGAAAATCGAGGTGTACCCTATGAACAAATGCATCAACATGTTCAAGAAGCCTTGGAAGCTGTTAACATGCAGGCTTTTGCCAAACACGAACCGGTCCGACTTTCGGGTGGACAAAAGCAGCGCGTTGCGATCGCAGGCGTCTTGGCGATTAGACCACAGATCGTGATCTTCGATGAATCGACCAGTATGCTTGATCCCGAGGGCCGAGCCGAGTTAGTTGCTTTAATGCGACGCTTGAATAAAGAAGAAGGTTTTACAGTCATTTCGATCACACATGATATCGATGAGGCGGCTCTGGCTGATCGGATCATTGTGTTAGAGCAAGGTAAAGTGATCGATGATGATACCCCAGAAAATATCTTTACCCGGGGCAATGAATTGAGTAAAGTGGGGTTAGATGTACCTTATCCCGAACGGTTGAAGCATGAGCTAGCTAAGCTGGGGATCAAAGTACCCGAAAAATATTTGACAGAAAAGGAATTGGTGGACTGGTTATGGCAATTCAACTTGAAAAATTAAGCTATACGTATCAAGCCGAGACCCCGTTAGCCCAACAAGCTCTAAAAGATGTGAGCTTTACGATCAAAGATCAAAGTTTTACCGCTATTGTTGGACATACTGGGAGTGGAAAGTCCACCTTGCTCCAGCATTTAAATGGACTTTTAAAACCTACTAGTGGTCGTTTGACAGTCAATGGGCAGGTGATAACGCCAGCGACTAAAAATAAAGAGTTGGCCAAGTTGCGCCAAGAAGTTGGTTTCGTGTTTCAATTTCCTGAAGCTCAACTATTTGAAGAGACGGTCTTAAAGGATATTGCCTTTGCACCGAAAAATTTTGGGGTAACGGCTGAAGAAGCTGAAAAGATCGCGCGTGAAAAAGCCAAACTCGTTAATTTAGATGAAAGTGTGTTGGAGCGTTCACCGTTTGAGCTTTCTGGGGGGCAGATGCGTCGGGTCGCGATCGCAGGGATCTTAGCGATGTCACCTAAAGTTTTAGTTTTAGATGAACCGACTGCAGGCCTAGACCCGAGCGGATGTGCCGAAATGATGGCGTTATTCAAACGACTTCATGAAAAAGAAAAATTGACGATCATTTTAGTGACCCATCAAATGAACGATGTGGCTAATTTTGCCGATCAAGTTTTAGTGATGGAATCAGGACGCTTGCTCGCCGATAAAACACCAGCTGAGCTCTTTTCTGATCCCGACTGGCTAAAAGCACATCACTTAAATCTGCCACAAACGACCGCATTTGCGCAGCGGTTAGTCGAACGGGGATTGAAATTTGCGCAGCTACCGTTGACTGAACATGAATTAGCACAAATTTTAGCGACAAAAATAAAAGAACAGGGGGCTGAAAATGGATAAATTATTACTCGGACGTTATATACGGGGTGATTCTTTGGTACATAGCCTTGATCCCCGTGCCAAAATGATCTTGTGTTTTTACTTTGTGTTGATCATTTTTTTATGTAACAACTGGCAATCATATCTGCTATTAGGAACTGTGACCTTGCTCAGTGTTTTACTTTCAAAGATCAGCCTGAGTTATTTTGTCAAAGGGGTCATGCCGTTGATCTGGCTGATCTTATTTACAGTCCTCTTGCAGGTCTTCTTCACCCGTGGCGGCACGACTTATTGGCAATTTGGACCACTGACCTTGACACAGTTTGGCTTAGTCAATGGTTTTTATGTCTTTTGTCGTTTTGTGTTGATCATTTTTATGTCGACACTTTTGACCGTGACAACGACACCACTTGCGATCGCGGATGCAACTGAATCGTTGATGCAACCGTTAAAGAAACTAAAGGTCCCAGTGCACGAGATCGCTTTGATGTTGTCGATCGCATTGCGTTTTGTGCCGACTTTGATGGATGAAACGACTAAGATCATGAATGCACAACGCTCGCGTGGGGTCGATTTTAGTGAAGGCAGTTTGATCTCCCGGATAAAGGCCGTGATCCCGCTATTGATCCCCTTATTTGTCAGTGCCTTGACGCGGGCGGAAGATCTGGCAACTGCGATGGAAGCGCGTGGTTATCGTGGAGGAGAAGGGCGAAGCAAGTATCGTTTGCAAGTTTGGCATTTACAAGATACGCTAGCGCTAGTATTCTTTTTCCTAGTGACCCTTGCTTTGATATTTTTGAGAAATTGAGGAATTTTAATGACGAAGCGTTATATGATAACTTTAGCCTATGATGGCACTAATTTTGCGGGTTTTCAGGCCCAACCTAAGCAACGGACCGTGCAGTCAGTTCTAGAAAAAGCACTCAACAAGATGAGTAAATTTGACGACTACATCACGATCTATGGCTCGGGGCGCACTGACTCGGGTGTCCATGCTTTGGGGCAAGTCATTCACTTTGATTTTCCCCATGATATCTCACCAGAAGGGATGCTCAAGGGGTTAAACTCAATGTTGCCCCTTGATTGTGAGGTCATCGACTGCAAGATCGTCAGTGATGACTTTCATGCGCGCTTTACCACTCATGGCAAGCGCTATATGTACCGTGTCAGCCGTTCGTGGTTTACCGATCCTTTCAAACGTTTCTACACGGGACATTACAAATATCCCCTTGATATCAAGCGGATCGAAGAAGCGATGCCCGATGTCGTGGGGACCCATGATTTTTCGAGTTTTGTAGCTTCAGGCAGTCAAACTAAAGATCATGTCCGAACGATCTATGAGGCTACCGTCAGAGAAGACAAAGAAAACAATGAAGTGATCTTTGAATTCTACGGCAACGGCTTTTTGTATAATCAAGTGCGGATCATGGTAGCGACCTTGTTAGAGATCGGAAATGGTAAACGTCCAGTCCATGATTTTTTACGCTTGTACGAAGTCAAAGACCGCAATGAATGTCGGGAAACAGCACCCGCAAGTGGACTTTATCTGAAGAAAGTGTATTATGAATAAAATAATAGCTTGATTTTACGATTTATTGAAAGTTATAATTGACTATACCTAAAAAAAATCGTAATATAGTATTTGGTATTGTTTGCCCCACAGTAAGCCCCGTTAATCTTATTGTTTGTCAAACATGTATACATTAAATGGAGGAAATAAACGTGCGTACAACATATATTGCAAAACCAGGCGAAGTAGAACGTAAATGGTATGTCGTAGATGCAACAGATGTTCCTTTGGGACGCTTATCCACAGTGGTAGCATCTGTTTTACGCGGCAAGAACAAGCCTACTTTCACACCAAACGTTGATACAGGTGACTTTGTGATTGTCATCAATGCAGAAAAAGTTGCTTTGACAGGTCGTAAAGCAACAGATAAGATCTATTACCATCACTCAAACCATCCAGGTGGCTTGAAGGAACGTACAGCTGGTGACTACCGTGAAAAGGATCCAGAAAAATTGATCGCATTATCTGTTAAAGGTATGCTTCCAAAGGGTACTCTTGGTCGTGCACAAGCTAAGAAGCTTCACGTTTACCGTGGTGCAGAACACAAGCATGCTGCTCAAAACCCAGAAGTATTAGACATCACAAACTTAATCTAGGAGGAAAACGAATTTGGCACAAGTACAATATCGCGGCACAGGTCGTCGTAAAAACTCAGTTGCACGTGTGATCTTGGTACCAGGTACAGGTAAGATCACAATGAACGGCAAATCTGCAGAAGAATACATTCCATTTGCAAACTTACGCGAAGTTATGGCTCAACCATTCGTTGCCACAGAAACAAAAGACCAATATGATGTATTGGTAAACGTTAACGGTGGTGGCTTCTCAGGTCAAGCTGGCGCTACACGTCATGGTATCGCACGCGCTTTACTTGAAGTAGATCCAGACTTCCGCGGTGTCTTGAAGCGTGCAGGTCTCTTGACTCGTGATGCACGTATGAAAGAACGTAAGAAGCCAGGTCTTAAGAAGGCTCGTAAAGCTTCACAATTCTCAAAACGTTAATATCGCGTTATATCAACGTTTCAAACGCATTTCTCACTTCGGTGGGAGATGCGTTTTTTTGTTTTGACCTAGACTTTTCAGAAGATTATGGGATATTTTATTTGCCGTAGACCATTATCAGGGATATCATGGAGAAAGAAAATGGAGTGTGTTAGTCAGATCGTGAAGCTATTATTTCTCTTGCAGAAAAAAGTTCATGATCGTGATATTTGCAATGAATGTTAATGGTGGTAAATAAATTAAGAAGGGAAAAGCTATATTACTTCTAGTAATTCAGGAAAGATATGGCTAGGTGCTAAAAATTGAAAAAGATTAAGCGGTTTTTATTGGAAAGAAAGACAACATGGGAGTTGTTGGGAGTTTATATGGATCATTTTGGTGAAAGGTTACCGATAGCTCAGATGTGTGTAACTGATAGTGAATTGAGAGAAATTCTGATCAGAGCTTTACTCGAGAATAAGAAGTATAAGTTGAATATTCCCAAGGGATGTATTGTATAGATCCATAAGATGATTAATAAATCAGATTTGACGTAATAGAACTTTGAAGCAAGAAGTTGCTACGATCAAACAAAGGACAGCCGATTTAAGAATCACAAAAGATAGAGATTGATCTGCAGAAAAATGGCTAATCTGCAGAAATATTGTTGTCTATATTATATAAATATGATCAACCAAAAGAACCAGCACATCGTGGGATCCACAACGTGCTGGCTCAATTTGATTGGGCGTAGAATTTAGCTTGGCAGTAAGTGCGTGAATAGTCAAAAATGCGCCCATCATTTAAATAATAAATATCTTCGAGTCGTAAAGCGGGACTATTAGGGGACAAGTCTAGTAATTTAGCTTGAGCTTCATCGAGCAAAACACTATCAAAGTACTTATCCGAAAAACCGATCTTTAGGCCTTGGGCGCGTAAATAGCTAAAGATAGAGCCTTCTGCTACAGTAGCGGGTAAATGACCGACGAGATCGGCAACATAAAAAGATTCTTCTAGCCAAAAAGGTTTACCATCTAAATATTGTAACCGCAAAATGCGGTAGACCAAACTGCCGACTGGGAGCTGTAAATTTTTAGCAATTTCAGGTTCGGCGGGGAGTTTTTCAAAAGCGAGGACACGGTTGGTGATCCGTTCGTGAAAATTACCAAAAAAACCAGCAGTATTTTGAAATAAAGGATCATAATCTTGGCGTTGGCGCCGTCTGACAAAGATCCCACTTCCCTGAACTTGGTAGACTACATGCGAATTTTCGAGATTCTTAAGTGCTTGCATCATCGTGTTTTTGCTCACACCATACATTTCCATCAATTCGGTCAAACTGGGCAGTTTAGTTCCATGGGAAAGTTGATTATCATCGATATAAGATTTGAGCTTGTTTGCGATCACTTGATGTTTTAACATATGCTATTTCACCTCATATTTCAGTATAGCATAATGAAAACGCTTGACAAAATGTTTGGTAACAATTTAGCATATAAGTGTACCCAAACAATTATACATAATCTAAGAAAGGGGCTTATGCAAATGATCCATCAAACATTAAAACCATTTCCAAAAGATTTCTTATGGGGGGCTTCGACTTCGGCTTACCAAGTTGAGGGTGCCAGTTTAGAAGACGGCAAAGGACCATCTTTTCAAGATACCAAGGAATTGCCACCAGGGACCGCTGATCTAACGGTCTCAGTTGATCATTATCATCGTTACAAAGAAGACATCGCCTTGATGGCCGAGATGGGTTTTAAAGCATATCGTTTCTCGATCTCATGGTCACGTGTTTTACCAGAAGGGATCGGGAAAGTTAATCCTAAGGGGATCGAATTTTATAATAATTTGATCGATGAATGTTTGAAATATGATATCGAACCGATCATCACGATGTTTCATTTCGACATGCCGGCAGCTCTGGAAGAAAAAGGTTCTTGGAGCAATGCGGAATCTTCCGAATGGTTCAAGGAATTTGCTCAAGTGCTCTTTGAAAATTACGGTGACCGGGTCAAATATTGGTTGACGATCAATGAACAAAATATGATGACTTTAGTTGGACAACTGATCGGTACATTACGTGTGCCAGAAGCAACAACGAACTTGACTAAAGAGATCTATCAACAAAATCACCATCAATTAGTGGCACAAGCTAAAGCGATGCAATTATGCCACGAGATGTTGCCACAAGCCAAGATCGGTCCGGCGCCAAATATCGCGTTGGCTTATCCTAATGGTAATCGTCCAGAAGACATCATCGCGGAACAAAATGCCAATGCGATCCGCAATTGGTTATATTTAGATATGGCTGTTTATGGGCGCTACAATAACTTGGTTTGGGCGTATTTAGAAGCTAAAGATGCAACCCCAACGTTTGCTCCTGGAGATGCCGAAGTCTTAAAGGCAGCCAAACCTGATTTTATCGCTTTTAATTACTATACTTCATTTACGGTCGAAGCAAGTGATGGTAGTGAACAGATCGATGACAAATTTGCTGATCAGCAATCTGCAATGTCTGAACCGGGATATTACCGTAGTGTACAAAATCAAAATTTGAAAAAGACCGAATTTGGTTGGGAGATCGATCCAGTTGGCTTTAGAGCGACCATGCGTGCCTTATATGATCGCTACCAACTTCCATTATTAGTCACGGAAAATGGGATCGGAGCTTATGATGAACTAACTGCAGATGGAAAAGTCCATGACCCATATCGGATCGTTTATTTGCGCGAACACATTGCTCAGATACAAAAAGCGATCTCGGATGGCGTTGAGATGTTAGGCTATAATCCATGGTCAGCGATCGACCTGATCTCAACGCATGAAGGAATCAAGAAGCGCTATGGTTTCATCTATGTTGATCGGGATGAATTTGATCTCAAGACTTTAAAACGTTACCGCAAAGATTCATTTTATTGGTATAAAAAAGTTATTGCGACTAACGGCCAAGATCTCAGTGATCAGTTCTAAACCAAGAGTGGCTGGGGGATGTGCTTAACTATAGACTTGTGTTATGCTAAAGAAAAATCAAGCAGGTGAAAGTATGTACTTCAAACAGATCTATTCCACGCCCCTGGGAGAATTGCTGTTAGTCGGGACCGAAACAGAACTTGTGGGAGCTTGGTTCACTGATCAAAAATATTTTGCTCCTGATTTTTCACTTGAAAAGATCGCAGATGTTGAGACTCCGGCTTTAAAACAAGCTAGAGCATGGCTAACGGAGTATTTTAATGGTCAGATCCCGACTACAAAGATCACGTTAGCACCACAAGTTACGCCTTTTAGGCAGCGAGTATTGCAGCAACTACAGCAGATCCCCTATGGAACTACGGTGACCTACCAAGAGCTAGCAAAACAATTGGCCTCGCATCCAAGGGCTGTCGGTGGGGCTGTAGCGCATAACCCATTGAGTCTTTTTATCCCGTGTCACCGCGTTTTGGCAAGTGACGGCAGTTTGCATGGCTATGCTGGTGGACTTGACCGTAAACAGGCGCTACTAGAACTGGAACAGATCTTATAAAAAATTATTGCCAGATCATTTAAGATATTTTAAAATAATAAAAAATGTCTAGGAGGCAATATAAAATTATGGAAATGTCAAAAGAACGCCTGACTGCCTTCACTGATGCAGTATTAGCGATCATTATGACGATCTTAGTTTTAGAGTTGAATAAACCTGAAGCGATGACTTGGGCTGCCGTTTGGGATCTATGTGAGAGTTTCTTTGCCTACACTGTTTCATTTTTCTGGTTAGGAACGATGTGGGTCAATATGCACCGAGCTTGGCATAATGTTGAAAAGATCAATAATGAACTAGTATGGAACTCTTTGATATTGTTATTCTTTTCTTCATTTTCCCCTGTACAACAAGTATCGTAGCTGATAATTTTGACAGTCCCGTTGCTCAAACGATGTATGGAATCATTGTTTTAGCTGTTACAGCTTGCAATATTTGGATGTATGTGGAACTAAAACGCATAAATAAGGGAAAATCAGTCGAGGCAGATTTTAGTATCCTAGATGGTCGTGGCATGTTTGATGTTGCAGGAAAAGTGATCGGTCTGATCTTGACTTTAACGATCTTTCCGCCTGCAATGATGTGGGAAGTCTTGATCACGGCGATCTTTATCGTTTTACCACGCTCGATCTGATCAGTAAATAAGTTGGTGGTAACACCAGCTTATTTTTTAGTTTGAGTGTAAAAACGTACATTTGAGTAAGAAGAGTGGTAATATAGGTTAAAACTTAGCAAAGGGAAGTGAGTGAATGAACGAAAAATTTACTGAAAATATCCACGTTTTAGATGGATCAATGGCGGCTGCCTTGAAAGAACAAGGAATAGATAGTACGGGTGAGCTGTGGACAGCCCAAGCGTTAAGCGACAATATCGAAGCTGTTTATGATGCGCATTACAGTTATTTAGCAGCTGGAGCCCAGATGATCTTGACCGATACGTATCAAGCTAATCTGAAAGCTTTTGAAAAAGCTGGTCATTCCAAACAGCAGGCTGAAAACTTGGTAGGGATGGCGGTATTAGTGGCTCAAAAAGCTCGAGATGACTATGAAGAACAGACCGGAAAACATGCTTTAGTGGCTGCCTCGATCGGACCATATGGAGCCTATCTTGCCGATGGCAGTGAGTATCGGGGGGATTATTTGTTGAATGATGCGCAATATCTTAATTTTCATTTGCCACGTTTGACGGCCGTACTTGCGCAAGCACCGGATTGTTTAGCTTTAGAGACCCAGCCAAAACTCTCAGAACCACTAGCTTTATTGAGATGGCTGGAAAAAAATGTGCCTCAGATGCCAGTCTACGTTTCATTTACACTCCGAGATGAAATGACACTTAGCGATGGGACCGAACTTAAGCGGGCGGTTGCAGCGATCAGTAAATTTGAGCAAGTATTTGCGATCGGTGTCAATTGTATCGTACCTGAGCTTGTGAGTGGAGCGCTTAAAGTTATGCGGCAAGCAACGACTAAAAAGCTCATCGTCTACCCTAATCTCGGAGCTCAATATGATCCTGAGACTAAGACATGGGCCAAAAGTGAGCAACAGTTAGATTTTACGCAGCTGACTGAAAAATGGTATCAAGCTGGTGCGAGCATCATTGGTGGCTGTTGCATGACGACGAGTCCCCAGATCAGTCAGATCGCAACGTACTTTGAGCAGTATCAAAAAGAGAATGTATAAAAAAACACGCGCTGAGGCGTGTTTTTTTATTAGACTAAATTTTTTTGTTTTGAGCGTAAAGGATGAAAACGAGGAAAGTGGCTAGGATCCCATAGATGGAACCGATATAGCCGATATTTCCCAGTGAAGTAACACTGACGGCTTGGGCTGCAGTCAATGAACCCAGCGAGATCCCTAGGTTAGCAAAGATCGAATTGAGCGATGATGCTAGATCAAGGGATTGGGGATATTTTTTCTCAGCGATATCTAAAAACATCAGCTGAGTTGAGGCACCATAGCTAGCAAAGCAAACGCAAAGTAGAGCGATCGTTGCTGCACCTAGCCACGGAAGCTGAATTGCTGGTCCTAAGAGCAACATCAATAGTGTCATCGTGATATAGACGTAGCGGAGTGGCTTTAAGCCACCATTATCGGCTAAATAGCCACCAAACTTATTGCCAATGATAAAGAAGATCCCCATCCCAAACAATAACCAGTTGAGCCAAGTGTTATTAAAGCCCATTTCATTAGTGAAAAGTGGACGGATATAGGTATAGATCGTATAGTCAGCGGCGCACACAGCTACGACAAAGGCGACACCTAAGAGAACTTGCTTTTCTTTGAGTAGCGCAAATTGATGTTTGAGTGTCCCTTTAAACTGAGGGGTATCTTTAGGCACGAGCCAAAGCAGTAGGCATAAGACGATAAAGGTGATCGCACTGATCATCCAAAAGCTATCGTGCCAGGAAAAAGTCGTACTGATCAAAGTTCCAAGGGGGATCCCGATGATCGAAGCTAAACTAAAACCGGCAAAGACCCAAGAAACTAGGCTAGCTCGTTTATGCCGCGGTGCAATGTAGTTGGCCATGACCAAAACGATCGAAATGATCGCCCCAGCTACACTGGCGGTCAAGATCCGCGACAATAGAAGCGAAGTAAAGTTAGTGGCTAAAGCGGTCCAAGTATTGCCGATAAAAAAGATCAAGATTAGTGCTAGTAAGACACGATGCCGTAAAAAACGATTGCCAAATGAGGTTATAAGCGGAGTGCTCAGCGCATAGACAAGTGCAAAAATGGTGACTAACAGCCCAAGTTGTGATAACCCAGTCCCAAATTCACTCGAAATGTCTGGTAAGACCCCGACGATAATATACTCATTACATCCGAGCATAAAAGCGATAAAAATAAATAAACATGCCTGTAAGCGATATTTCATGATAATTGCGGTCCTTTCGATTTAAATTGCATATATCATTTTAAACCACAAAACCGCTTTTTGGCTATTAATTTTTACCACCCTAATTCAGCCGCATTTTTAGGCAGTTGGAGTTTTCCTGCTGCTTCTTCGCTAAAGACTTGCTCTAAGATCGCAAAGGCTTGTTCTAACTGAGCTGTGGTGATCACAAGTGGTGGTTGGAAGCGTAAGATATTGCCCCGTAGACTGATCATGATCACACCTAGTTCAAAAGCACGGTGGATGATCTTGGTCGCAATCTCGGTGGAAGGCTGTTTAGTCTTAGGGTCAACGATATCGATCCCACCATTGAGGCCATACATTCTGACATCACCGATAAAATCGTATTTTGCTTGAGCTTGTTGGAAAAAGGTCGCCGCTGATCTGCCTAGTTCTGTCGAGCGACGTAAAAGCTCTTCTTTTTCGATGATTTCAATAGTAGCTAGAGCAGCTGCTGCAGTGAGGGGATTTCCTGCAGTAGTAAAAATATGAGCCGGAGCGTCCAACGCTTCCATGATCTCAGCTCGTCCGATCACTGCACTTAGTGGAAGCCCAGATGCTAGTGATTTGCCGACGCTCATGAGATCGGGTTCAAGCTCGAAATGTTGGATCGACCACCATTTACCGGTTCGTCCCATGCCCTGATTGACTTCATCGACTGCAAATAAGATCCCGTGTTCATGAGCAAATTCATAGACTTTTTGGAGATACTTTGTCGGTGCTTTGATGATCCCACCATCACCTTGGATCGGTTCGATCAAGATGCAGGCGACTTCATCAGGAGGAAGATAGGTCTCAAATGGTAACTTAAAGGCTGCAAACATTCGCTCTACAAATTGCTCTTCAGTCTCTTGCGACGCTTTTTGCCAGGGGTCGGGATAAGGTACTTTGATGATCCCGGGAAGTAAGGGACCGAGCTTGCGGGTCATGTTCAAACTGACACCCGAAGCAGTCAGAGAGCCATAGGTCGAACCGTGATAAGCTCCGGTAAAAGTCACGATGTATTGCCGCCCAGTATAGGCGCGCGCAAATTTGATGATCGCATCATTGGCATCTGAGCCAGAATTTCCCCAGGCTAACTTGACAGGTCCTGACATTGGTGCAAGTTTTGTTAATCTGGTGCTCAATTGGGCTGCAATCTGATTAGCAAAATAGGCTGGTGTGTATTGGATCAACTTTTGAGCTTGCTGGGTGATCGCTTGGACCACCGATGGATGACAGTGCCCAGTGTTGGTCGATGAGGCGGAGGCTAAGAGGTCGATATATTCTTTGCCGTCAGCATCAGTCAATAGGGCGCCGTTTCCTTGTGCGATCACGAGATCAAAGTACTTGATCCGTGATTGCGAAGCTAAACTGCGGGCTTCTTGGTGAAGTAATTCATCATTTTTTGCCATAGTAGCACCTCATTTCTTTTTCTTAAAAAAAGATTACGTGTATTATAAACCTATTAATGAAAGATTTAAAGTATATTTTTTAAGTAATTTAGGGAAATTAAGGCTGCTATAACTTAAAATTGAAAATAACTTGTGTGATATATAAGCGCCGTTTTGTTAAAGATTTTGTTATAATAAAGCAGAAAGGCTCGAATAGTAAAATTAAGAATTAGCCGTGATTTTTACAGAAAAAATTTAGAATATTAATCAAAAGGAGTGATTGGAGTGTCAAAGCCGGCAATCGATATCTTTGCCCATGTCTTGCCTCCTAAATTTTATCAGTAATTATTACAGTTAGCGCCAGAGTTGATTGTTGGGGCTGTTATGACGGTCCTCGAGGCAATTTTGACACCTAAAGAGCGCGAGCAGATCATGTATTTAAACTTTGAAAAATTAATGGCAGGTGATATGAAGTGACCAATTTGGAATATCCGCCTTTGTTTAGATTGTATGAACTTGAGATCAAACCAGAAAAGAAAGCGGAATTTTTAGCTTTAGGACAGAGAAATTTGAATTTATCGATCAAAACTGAACCGCAGACATTAGCGATGCATGCAACTCATATTGATGAAAAGGGGCTGGAGAATCTAGTCTTTGAGCTCTATCAAGATACTGCGGCGCAAAAACGACATCAAGCCTCACCGCAATTTCAAAAGTACGCGACTTTTGCTAAAAATGCGATCGTCAATCGCAAGGTGATCGATCTGATCCCAGAATTATTACTGGAAAAGTTTGATTTTTTAGGTAAAGGGACGCCAGATAATGTGACGGTAAAATTAGCTAAATTACAATTAGAAAAATCCAGTGCTGCTGCCTTTAAAGCTGCCGTCTTTAGTGAAATGCACCAAGCGATCGTACTTGAACCCGGTGTTTTAGCGATGTATGCAGCAACGGTCCAGAATAAGCCGGATGAATGGATCTTTTTAGAATTCTATCAAGATAAACAAGCTTATGCCAAGCACCGGGAGACTCCACATTTTAAAGAATATATCAAAAAGACTACTGATCTAGTGGCAAAAAAAGAGCTATTAGATCTAACAGCTGATACTTTAGTCAGTCAGGGGAATTTGAGTTATGAACGTGGGGAAAATTAATATTAGAGAGACGTTATTTGCGTCTCTCTTTTGTTTTTGGCTCAAATACGCTAAAATTTAGGTGTATTTCAGTAAAGTGAGTGTGAAAAATGGAAATTGATTTAAGGCTGATGCGGGCAAGTGACTATGATGAGATCTTAAAGATGGTGATCACAACTTGGGATTATCGCTCTTGGGTCCCCAAAGACCTGGTTGAACCGATGGCAGAATACTTTTTGAGTGATCTTTTGCAAAAATCAGATCATATCGTTGTGGTAACGGTCGACGGTAAGCCTGCCGGGATCTGTGCCGGCGACGTTTTAGACTATACGAAGATCCAGCGCTTTTGTTTGCGGAAAAAGACTGCTGCTTTAGGTGCAATCTTAAAGCAGACCGAACCTGATTCAATCTTTGAAAAATATATTCAAACGATGGCATTAGATCAGGAGCTGTTACTTCAAAGTAAACGTGAATTTGAAGGGAGTCTCAATTTATTGTTGGTCAATGGAAAATATCGTGGTCTAGGTTTAGGGAAAAAATTATACAACAACTTCTGTGAATATTTACAAAAAAATGGTGTCAGATCATTCTATTTATATACAGATGATTCATCGGATTATGGCTTCTATGAACATAATGGCTTAGAAAAATTGGTAGAAAAGCGTTTTTATTGGGATGAAGGCAACGAAGAGACCGCCGAGACTTATTACCTTTATGGGCGAGACTTTAACTAAGCAAAATCTTTACAAATTTAGCTTTTATCGTTAAACTTAGGTGGATAATAATTCACAAAAGAGGGTGTAAAGCTTATGTCGATGCTGTTTTCAACAGCTAAAGTAGCGTCATTAAATCTAAAGAATCGAGTAGTGATGTCGCCCATGCGGACGTATAGTGTCCAAAAAGGTGATGGTGTCTTAAATCCGTTGCATTTTGCTCATTATGGAGCACGTGCGGTCGAGCAAGTTGGGTTAGTTATCCTTGAGATGACCGCTGTTGAACCTGAAAGGCGCACGACTGAGCACGATTTAGGCTTGTGGAACGACGAACAGGCAGAAGAGTTAAAGCGTCTGGTCGATTTTTTGCATAGTTTGGGCACAAAAGTTGGGATCGAACTCGGACATGCAGGCCGTAAAGCTAAAGCTGAGTCGGTACCAGTTGCACCGAGTCTTGTTGAAGCCTACAGTGATGATTACAATGAACCAAGAGCCTTGAATATCGCTGAGATCAAACGCATCCAAAGTGCTTTTGTAACTGCAGCTAAACGAGCTATACAGGCTGGAGTTGATCTGATCGAGCTCCAGGGAGCTGAGGGCTTTTTGATCGATGAGTTCTTTTCGCCAGTCATCAATCGGCGAGATGATGAGTATGGTGGTGAACTTGCAGGGCGTTATCGCTTCGTGCAAGAGATCATTACTCAGATCAGAGACTTTTATACGGGGCCATTGTGGGTCCGCTTGTCGTTAGATGATTATGCTAAAGAAGATGAGCAAAATAAGCTAACTGAGTGGCAAACTATCAGTCAATGGCTCGAGCGTGATGGGATCGATTGCTTGAGTATCACGACTGGTGGGCTATTTGATAAAAAGCCAGACCATATTTATGAAGGCTGGCAAGTTCCATATGCAACAGCAATGAAAAAGGCAGTCAACTTACCGATCGCAGTTACAGGGATGCTACTTGATTCAAAGTTGTGTGAGTACATTTTAGAAACAAAACAAGCTGATCTGATCTTGGAAGCTCATGTATTTGATACAAATGCACGCTGGGTCGTTGAAGCTAAAAAAGAATTATACGAAAAATAAATATAACGGGCTAGAGATCAGTAGTAAATCTCTAGCCCGTTATGTTTATTTTTGTTTACGTTTGATCTCTAGTTTACGTAAGAATGGTAAAATAACACCCATTCCAAAGATCAAGAAGACAAAGAAGAAATTCATCATCAATTCATGCGTGAATTGCTTTGTTCCAAAGTGTGCATTTTGCGGAATGAATCCCATTGTCGCACAGACAAATGTGAATAAGAAACACCAGAAACCAACGAGCAAAGCCCCGGTACGGTTTTTGATGAAGATATAGTCTGAGCTAAATTTATCCTGTTGCCATCTAACGGCGATGAACGCAACAAAGACTAAACAGGTCTTATAAGGGGAAACGATCCCATTTAAGTTAAGCAACCAGTTATAAATGGAGTTGATATCAGGTAAAGTCCCACTCAAAAGTAAGAGGACCAAGGCGATCCCAGCGGTCAAAGTATAACTGTGGACAGGACGCCCGTTTTTGTTGGTCTTCGTGAGCCAAGTTGGCATGTATTTTTGATTGACATCGCCGGCAAAGACGCGACTGGCAGCATCGATCAAGACTGCAAGCTGAGCTAACATGAAAAATGATTGGACAACAGCAAAGACATACATCAAACTATTGTCCCAGCCTAATTGTTGGCTTAAAAGTTTGAAAGCGTAATAAGGACCGTTCATCTTGAAGTCGTTAGGGATATTATTGGCATCAAAGAAGACTGCCAAAGCTAGCGTTCCAAAGATCGTCAACGCCCCAGTCATCAAGGCGAGCATCCACATAGAGCGTGGGAAATCACGTTTAGGATTTTTCATGCGACTGATGTAAGGTGCTGCAAGTTCAGCCCCAGACATCGCAAAGATCAACAAACCGGTCGTTGAAAAATAGTGCAAACTGAAATTAGGTTTGAATGCCGACCAATCAAATGGTTGTGTTGCGATATGTGCTCCATGTGTCAAGGCATAACCTGTCATTAAAACAAAGAGCATTGACATGATAAACATTGCGCCCCCACCGATCAAGGATAAGATCTCTAAGGCGTTTTTGAAAATATTTTCCAAAAGAATGAAAGCTAAAATGATAACAAATGTCAGTAAGCCAAAAGTAAAGGTGGACATGTGACTGCTCAATGTAGCATCACCCAAGATGATCCAACTAAAGGATACGATGATCGAGTTAGAGACATCGACTAAGTATGGGATAGTTTGGACCCAATACATCCAGGAAGTAGCGTAACCAAAGAGATCACTGCCAGTCCCACGTCTGATCCACGAAGCAAGTCCACCTGCTTGTTGGTCGAAGGTCAAACCTAATTGGCTGACGATCAATTCGTAGGGAATGACATAGACAAACAACATGAAGATCCAAGAAATAACTACCGATAGCCCTTGATTTTGAAAAGGATAAAAGATATTTTCAAAACTGATGATCGTAACAAAATCAAGTAAAGTTAAGACGAGCCAGGGGGTATATTTCTTTTGGTTGAGTGAGTTTTGGTTTAAAGTATTCAATTTTATCTCCTTTAATTAATGCAAAATTTGAGTTTATTTTGCATTAACACCGGGATGCTTATTCGAATGCACGCGAATTTCTCCTTTATGAAAATAATTACTTTTTCCATTTTAAAGAATCCTTTATGAAATTACTACCATAAATTTGTTTTTTCTTATGAAAAAATATAAAATTGTTTTGAAAAAGTGAGTAGGTGAAAAAATGAAGAAATATCTAAAGATAGCTACTCCCGCCAAGTTGCAGGCAGACGTAGCTAAGAAGTGGCCAACTGTAGAATTGACACCTGAAGTATCTGGCACTAAATTAGCCGCACTAGTGATCGAAGCAGGTGATCTCAAACAACGTGCGCTCGCTGAATTGATCTGTCAGCGTTCTGGGCTAAAAATACCGCTGATCGAAGTCACGGCGGAAAATATCGATGCCGATATGAAAAGAGTGTTGGAATCAGCCACGGCTTATGAAAAAGAAAATGTGCCCACCTTTTTATTAGATCTGATCAATTTTGCCGATGAAAAAGCAGTCAGCTTTACCACACCGGGACACCATAATGGAAATTTTTACACGCGGCATCCAGCTGGTGAAGTCTTTAAAAACTTTTTCGGCGATAATTTTTTATATGCTGACGTCAGTGACACGATCCCTGAATTGGGCGATACCTTGACCCATGGTGGAACGCCGTTGACAGCTGAAAAACAGGCGGCTAAAGCTTTTAACGCCGATAAAGTATATTTTTGTACAAATGGGACTACTAGTTCAAATACGATCTGTGCGACCGCTGCATTGACCGAGGGCAATCTCGTGCTCTTTGATCGAAATAACCATAAATCGCTCTACAACAGTGCCCTAGTGATGACAGGGGCTAAACCGGTCTATTTAAAGACTGATCGTGATCCTTTAGGGTTGATCGGTCCTTTGGTAGGTGAAGAGTTAGATGAAAAAAAGATCCGCCAACAGATCGCATTGGTCGATCCTAAAAAAGCCAAAGCTAAACGGCCTTTTAGACTAGCGGTCTTACAACTGGAAACATATGATGGCGTCTTTTATGATGCACGGTATCTCATTAAAAAGCTCGGACCACTGTGTGACTATATTCTATTTGATTGTGCTTGGGGCGGTTATGAACAATTTGTCGATCTGATGAAAGAATTATCTCCGCTGAGTTTGGAATACGGTCCAGCTGATCCAGGGATCTTAGTGACCCAATCTGTGCATAAACAGCAAGCTGGGGTAGCCCAAACTTCTCAGATCTTGAAAAAAGATGCACACTTAAAAGGGCAAAAACGTTATATCGATCATAAACACTTCAATAATGCCTACCTTAAATACGTTACAACGAGTTACTCTTATCCGATCTATGCGTCTTTAGCAGTCAATGCAGCGATGGCAGCTAGTTCGGCTAATCATGCGTGGTGGGAAGAAACACTGGTCAAAGGGATCGAATTTAGAAAGACATTGTTGCGTCAAAGCAAGCTGTTTAAACCACTCGTTCCCACAAAGATAAACGGTATTTCCTGGGAAAATATCCCGACTGAAAAGCTAGCGGCTGACCTAAGCTTATGGCAACTTGATCCTAAAGATACCTGGCATGGCTTTAGTAAAGTTGCTTTAGGAGAAGCAATCATCAGTCCTTTGAAGTTGACGATCACCTCTCCGGGAGTCGAGCTAAAGACAGGTAAATATACTGAAACGGGGATCCCGAGCCCATTAGTCGGCGAATTTTTATTGGAAAAACGGATCATTCCGGGTAAAGCCGATCTTTATTCAACACTTTTCTTTTTGACTCCCGGTGAAGATGAGCTCAGTTTACAGACATTGCTGACGGCACTATTAGAATTTGAACGACTCTATTTGACAGATGCCCCGTTAGAAAAAGCTCTCCCCCGTTTTTATCGGCAAAATAAAGAACGTTATGCTGGCTATACTTTAAGACAGTTATGTCAAGAAATGCATGAGTATTTTAAAGAACAAGAGATATACCATTTACAACAAGCCTTATTTATCAAACCAGAGCTGCAAGCCTATAGTTGTTTACCACGCACGGCTGATCTTGCGTTTATGCGGGGACAAGGCAAGTTGGTCCCACTCGATGAGATCGAAGGTAAAGTCGCACTTGAAGGGGCCTTGCCCTATCCGCCTGGAGTCTTTATCGTCGCACCGGGTGAAAGATGGCAAGCACTAGATGTTGAATATTTCAAGGTACTGCTTGGGGCAATGGAAAATTTCCCGGGTTTTGAACCGGAGATCCAAGGTATCTATCTTGAATGGGATGACAGTGGACATCTAAGTGCAGCGGGCTATGTTTTAGATGATATTTAGATAGCAAAAAAGCGCCTTTTACGGGCGCTTTTTTTGATAGGCAAGGCGTGGAGTGTTGTCATCAGTCAGGATGATCCCACAATAAGTAAAGCCATTTTTTTCGATCAGGTGTTGCATGCGTTTATTATTTTGATGAGTGTCGATCCGGATATTTGGTTCGAGCTGTTCACAAAAAGCTAATGCCTTATTAAAGACACCTTTGACTTTCCCGTTGCCGGCAATACGATGGATCGTACCATAGGGCTGGTCGTTTAGCCAAGACCCTTCTATTTGCTGATAAGTTGGGTCTTCACCTAGGATAAAGGCAAAAACGCCACCGATGTTTCCTGCTTCTTCAATGACATAGAGGTGTTTAGCAGCAATATCAGCTTCTAAGAGCTCCAATGCTGGATGACTTTTGCCCCATTGATCTGGATTGTTGTCTTTTGCCATCTGAGTACGAGCAAATGCATAAATCGCACTGATCGCGGGTAAATCTGCGGTAGTGGCTAAGCGGATCGTCAAATTTATTCCTCCTCGTTAAAATATTTAGCTTAATTCTAGCAAAGAAAAATTTTTTTGCAAGAGGGATTGCATTTACGAAAAGTAAGTGTTATTGTATTGATAACGATTTGAAAAGAGGAATTACGATGAAGACTTTAGTTATCAACAATATGGCTCATACATGTTGTCCTTCTTCGCGCCAGCTAGCGAAGAAGGTTCATTTGCGTTGAGTTTTTTAACGTAACTAGGAGGCTTCTTCAACGTAAGAGGGCGCAGACTTTTTAAAGTTTGCGCCCTTTTTTTCTACTCAGATCGCAGAAAGAAGGGAAGAACATGATATATCAAGACGTATCACAGCTGATCGGTCAGACACCGTTGATAAAACTTGCAGTCAAAACGCCAAATAATGTATCGATCTATGCCAAGTTAGAGATGTTTAATCCAGGTGGCAGTATTAAAGATCGTTTAGGCGAGTATCTCATGGATGATGCGCAGGCAAAAGGCTTGTTGACAGCAGAAACGACGATCATTGAACCTACAGCGGGCAATACTGGAATCGGTCTAGCTTTAGCAGCACAAAAACGTGGCTTAAAAACGATCTTAGTCGTGCCCGAGAAATTTAGCCAGGAAAAACAGATCTTGATGCGTGCCTTAGGTGCAAAAATAGTACATACGCCAAGTGAATTAGGGATCAAAGGTGCGATCGCCCAAGCTAAGAAATTAGCTGCCCAGATCACGGATAGCTACTTGCCGCTACAATTTGAAAATTCGGCCAATCCAGCTGCATATGCGACTAGTCTGGCGCCAGAGATCATTACTGAATTTGAAAAAAATAAGTTGAGTTTAGCTGCTTTTGTAGCTGGGGCTGGCAGTGGTGGGACCCTTGCTGGGATCACGCAAGCTTTAAAGCAAAAATTTCCTGGGTTAACAGCTGCCGTGGTTGAACCAGAGGGCTCAATCCTAAATGGTGGTGCGCCCCATAGTCATTTGACGGAAGGAATCGGGGTTGAATTTATACCGCCCTTTTTCGCTCAAACTAAGCCCGATGCGATCTATACGATAAGTGATCGGGAGGCGTTTGCGCAAGTCAAGCAACTGGCACTGACAAATGGTTTGTTTGTCGGAAGTTCGAGCGGAGCGGCGTTGGCAGCTAGCTTGAAATTAGCACAAAAGCTGCCTCAAAACAGTAATATCGTCACGATTTTTCCCGATAGTTCAGAACGTTATTTAAGTAGACATATTTATCGATTTGAGGAGTGGTTAACTGTTACCAAAAACATAGAATAATGTAGAAAAATTTGTTATAAC